>Ga0137358_10000043_pt1 | contig 37487 bp, 47 predicted proteins | sample Mad1_20_16metaG_FD_105551 | JGI IMG/M metagenome (GOLD analysis project Ga0137358, IMG submission 105551) | Vadose zone soil microbial communities from Angelo Coast Range Reserve, California, USA - Mad1_20_16 metaG | ecosystem: Environmental > Terrestrial > Soil > Vadose zone | place: USA... | reverse complement strand
TGATAGTCCGAGCGGGGCCTTTGTGCCCGTCGGGATTGTGGTTTTGATTTTGATACAGTCCGATCCGGACGGCTGTCAAATCCGCGATCCTGTACAGACAAGTACAAAACATCCAGCCAGGAACCTGACTCTCCGCATCCTTTTTATCCGGTTACCACACCTCTGGCGTACAGCCAGATTAGGATCTCTCTCCTGATATCCCCTCAGGCTTTCCCATCAACGCCCAACGGATGACGCAGACAGTAACAATATCTATTGTTTGGGCCCACGAGGCTGTGCTAACCGGAATGGGTGAGTCCCCAACGTAACCAACTGCGCCCCGTCCCTTCATCTCTCGCCATCGATCACTTCGATAGGCTCAACGCCCCTGCTTGATCCATCCAAAACACCAAGGACATTTTCATCATGTTCGAGCTCATTTTGATTATCAGGAAAGACCGAAAACCTTAATCGCCGGTCCCTCACCTCTGTCGCTACTTTGCAACCACTGCACAGCGGCGCAGCATTCTGTCTCCGCAAGTGCACCCGTTCTGCGGCATGCCCATCGCCCCGGTTTTGGATTTAAGTGATGCTAGCGAGCCTGTCCAATTTGCTCTCGGGTACCTTTCACGGAGATACAGTTGGTGAGAAAGACACAGCCATCGGGGGTCAACACGTGGAAGGGCTCACTGTAAGCGGCGTCAATGGCCTCTAGTGACGGTCCACCCTACTTTCAGCGCTCGAAGATCGTGGAGAGCGTGCCCATGGTATCCTCGCCGCATACCAGGGCTTACAGTTGGGCTAGGCGCTCCGCCGCGACCAATGTTCGTCGCGGGGTGGACACGAGGATTACGCACTTTTGCCCTAGGAGACAGGGACCCCCACGTGTACGGTTCCGAGAACAAACCCCAGGGCGACGTTCTACATTCCCAGGATGGGAGCTTTGTCGAATATCAGATCAACGATCTTGATCAGCGAGAGGTTCTTTGGGAAAAGAGAAAGGAGACCAAAAGGAAATCGCACCATGTCCAGCCACCGGGATGTACTCGTACGAGCTCCATCCTCGTCTGTGGGATGATGATTCGAGTGGCGTGCATGATCCTTTAGATAGGCATACATTGCGCACAACAATGGCCAGTTCCATTGCTTGTGGCTGGTGCCCAAACTTGGCCGACTACTGACTCGAGTGCGAATGAGGGAGAAAGAAAGTCGCACTAGGTATTTTCCACGAGCTTGGCACAACTACAGTAGGATAGAGTGAGAGCAATTTCTCCAATTCCCGGGACTTTGTTCCGCAAACATCGGGCGTTATTGATAATCAGTCGATCACACTAACGATAGGATGAGCATCGCCAAGGTATCCAATAGTTGGGAAAGGGTTGAGGGTGATTGGGAGGAAGAAGGTTTCATTTTGACGAACGACTTTTCTTTTTTTGTCGCGGATAGGATGAGCGAGTCACTTGCACTTGCTAGTCCCAATGTCGATGCGATGGAACCCTGAAGGCCTCAAGTCTTGCTGTGCAGAGACCCAATGTGGCGCAACCCTACGCCCACCAAACCGATAGAACGCCTCCTAGGAATTGCTCGAATCGCGCCTACTCCGTGGAGGTAATCACATTAATCACAAACCGCGCGAAAACTGCTCGCAAGCAGAAAAAGAAGTAGTGTTGCAAGTCCCTAACCCAACCAGTTGGTCGATCGCGACATTTGACTGTCAAAATATAGGGGAAAGTTGAAATGGGTTTTAGGTGATCCCTGGGCCACCACTAGCTGCACCACCACTCACTCAGAGGATCACTGGCCGTGGGAGGTTAAATGTAAGAAGGTGGTGTGGTGTGGTGGAGGTGGGCGTCGAAAAACGTGTTTGTGTGCCTTTTGCCACGTGTGGCGGGCGTGGGCGGGTTCATAAGCTTCGGGCGCCGCTCGGACTCGGACATCTCGGAGGTGCACAGACTCGCATATATTCGTCTTCTCGATCCCTTGCCCTCGATCGCCACTTGACATCGGCTGGCCCATCACATACAACTGAAACTTTTGTTCCCATTTCAGACATTTACCGTGATAATGCGTGCGAGGTCGCCGACCTCGGGCCTTGCTAAAAATGCCAAGTGCCGGCCCGGAAGCCAATGCACGCGAACGACGGCTAACGTCGTCAGCATCAGTGCTATGCAGTATAGATCCTCACGCTGGTATATCAGTGCATGTCGACACAGTAATCGCTTTCGGGTATAGAGTGGAGACAAGCCAAATACGTTTTTGTAGATCATCAGTTGCTGCCATCCATAATAACGAGCTGACCGAGTCCACCCTCGCGCTGAGGCGAACATAATGGCTCAGATACAATAACCAAATTTAGACGCGTATATATTTCGACCTTCCATTTCTTTACGCAAAGCCACTGCCTGCCATATCTACATCGACCTCACCTAACAAGACTCAAGGCACTGACGCGACTTTAAGCGCCTCTTCAATGTCTGCGATGATATCCTTGATGTTTTCAATCCACCAACACCTGCATCAAACGTCACGCCGTCACTACCACTCATTCTCAAGCTAAGTATAAATAGAGAGACGAACCCGGATGAGATCAGGGGATACCCCTGATGTCAATTTGAAAGAAAGAAGCTAGTGATAGAGAGCGTGCGACAAGGGGAGATGAATGGCTGATGAGCGAGCGAGCAAGAAGAAGCATGTGTGTGTGAGAGAGCGGGAGAGTGTGAAACGTGACGCATTGTCAAATCCTGACCAAACACGCGACTCTACAAGAAATACAAGGGGATATCGCTCTTCGTTTGAGGCAATTGTTGCAATGGCGCGAACAACAATGATGGCGGCAACGGCGACAATAAATTGGACGGGAGCGACAACGCAGACATCGACGACGGGGGCTGGAGCTGGATTTGAGCCCGGTCTGGGTCTGGGTGGCATGAGTCCGGTACGTCGGCAATTGTGAATCTGGAAAAAGCGCGAGTAAGCGCGTGCGTCTTGCAGCCTCTCGTAGCTGTGCCTTCTGCTGCGGCGGGGTATTTGGAGTACTGCATCGGCCAACAGCGTTCGGGTAACCAGCGTTCTAGTACGTAAATGGCCCAGAGACAACCGCGCTGTAAAGAACCAAGACGCAGTACGGCCGCACAGGCGTCCAGGTCTTTCTTGGCGTATGGGACCAGCTTGAGCGCCACGGCCCATGGACACGGAACGACGAGGGCGAGTCCACGCTCATTGAAAATCGTTTTGGGAATGGCGTTTTGCTGTTACAGTATGTTGCATCGCAGAAGATGAAGTCGTACGTGTGGCCTTGTAGGCTGTGTGCGCGTTTGTGTTGTTATAGGGAAGAAGTAGAATCAGTTGGCCGTTTTTTTTTGGTAAAATGGGAGGGAAGAATGGATGATTGGACGCACCGAGAACCCAGGGGAGTGCTACCTCTGTGTGATCGTTCATCCAAAATGGCGCCGAGATTAAATCGGTATGCGGTCTCCGCGATGCAGCCCCGGAGTCGTTGCTCGGCATCCAGGAAACCTACTGTACGATACTCTTTAACGAAAAAGTACTGGATATAGTCGACCTCTTGGGTGTGCAAGTTCTCTCGGTGGGTAAACGAAGGGGTGCAGGGCCATCATGCCATCAATGAGGAGATCTCGGGTGCTGTGCGAACGCTTCGAGCGTGAGCTCAAACAGCAGCGAGAGGAAGTCACGGAGAGTGCAAAGGAAAGTACTACCACCGGTGTTGGTCTTGTTGATGGGTGGTACAGTAGTGGTGGTGGCAGCGACGACGGCGCTACTGTTGCTAACGCAACGAGCCGGCGATGCGCAAGGCCCGAACGAGCACAGAGTCACAGACCGTCCAAGATGCGGAAACACCTACAGTGTCAAAGTCTGCTAGTTCTACAAAGACGTCAGGGAAAAAGAAGAAGCGGTCGGCGCTGGCGAATGCACAAATCCGCATCATCTTGGATTCCGAACTAAGACTGACTACGGAAAGCATTTGGTCGCGCTCATCACAGCCGACGAATGCCGAAGGCAAGGACCCAGATCACCGTAGCAGAAACCGCAACTGACTGACTCGGAGTGCAGCAGATCGTGCTGAGCCTGCTTCTACTCGTTTTCCTGACGGCTCAAACACCGCCTCGGCGGGGCACGGTTCTCAAAGATAGCCTGAGATATTGGGAAAAGCAAAGCCCGACATACGACGGCGTTCTGTATGTGTCCCGTTACGTTGGCCCTCTCATATCTCCCCCAGCGTCACCGAAGCTTTCGTTCGAAACCCGGGCAGGCAGCTACGGCTCTGGTGTATACTCTCACTTTTGTCTCTCACCATTCCAAGCTGACTTCAGTTCTTACAGTATGTACTGTAGTCGGTTCATCTCGTTTATTGTCGTTGCTGTAGGGGATTTCTGTTGCACACTTTGCCAGGGCTCCACCTCCGCCAAAGTAAATTGCAGCCACCCACCGAAACCTTCTCCTTACACATGCCGTTTTCGTGTTCTTGATGTGGGGGGGGGCGGCGTTGGACGTGTCATGACTCATACACTTTCTTCCACACCTTTCCTCCGTCGTGCTCTAGAACCCGCAGAACCTTTGCTTGAAGTTGCAGCTTCTCAGGGCACAGCGAGCACCAAGTATTTAAGAAATGACAGCAAGCTACCTTTATGAGAAACGGACGGACTCGGATCCGGATACTGCCGGCAAGGCTGACGGCCGTCATCGAGTCATCGTTCATCCACTTCCGCCATCCACTTCCACTAACCCTGATCCCACTTCTTTGTAACTGAGCCAAGGTGAACTGGACACTGTATTGTGTGCGTGGTGGTGTATACCTTATTCTGACCGACAAGTGCTGTTGCGTATGTGGGTATCCGTGATGGACTTCGGGATATAAAAATTGCGCACCCCCGACCATGGCTTCAACGATGGGTCTTTGTCTTCAGTTCTCCTTTGTTGCGATTTGGAGGTTCGTGATTTGAAGCAGGACAACCAGCCTGTCCTCTGAGCTGTTTCTCCCCTATCTCTATCCATCGCTTCCTTCATGCATTTCCTGACAGTGTCGCTGTTATAGTGATCGGTCAGTCATAATATTTCTTTCATAATCGTGGTTCAGTTACCAAGGGCGATACATCTTTTCCAACATTCCAACCGCCTTCTCAAACTTATGGTCCGATTCAGGGGCCCTCTCTATTCCTGCCAGCGCCGCACAAAGAAGTGCATCATCGCAGACTTGCAGTACTCTCGAAGGACTGTTAGAGATCTAAATGGGCAAAACGAGGCCATAATCACCTGGTTAGCACAGCATCCTGACTTTGCTCTGCGCTCCGCCAGAAGGAAAAGAAATCGACAAATAACGAATCAATTGCAAAGCCTCGTTTTGGTAAGACCTCCCAACGTAATCCATAGGGGTCCGAAAGGCCCGTTTAAAGGCCCGTTCGTCGAGTGGGGGCAATTGACTCTGAGGGCCGACGAAGGGAGAGAAGGTCAGTGGCAAGTACAATCCAATCAGGCAATCAGACGGTCAGAAGTATTCGATAGCCTGGCAGACCAGGCTCGACTCAGAATGCCCTGATGTCCACGTTCCGAGTCTGTCCTTAACTTGTACAAGGACTATCATATTCTGACTCACGAATCTTTCTTGGTTTCGAAGAGCCGCGGACCACCAAACGAAAATCACGGGGATTATGTTCAGAGGTAAATACAGTTCGTTCCAAGAAATGAAACAGATTTAGATTTCGATCCGTCCCGTACAATGATTGCTCTAATCTCACTTCTGCCGGGCCCTGAACATCACATTCGCCTTCCCGGGAAAACGCAGTCCAGAGAGGAAAAGGTCGCGTGGAGCCCCTTTCCCATCCTCAAACTTGATATCATAAGTAGCGATGATATGGGCCAACAGCGTTTTAGCTTCATTGACCGCAAAGAATCGTCCGGGACTGTTAACGAACAGTGACGGGTCAGGTCACATAGTCATAAAAGCAGGAATGCCTACCATGCGTGTCGCCCCACTCCAAAAGACAACTGTCCTTGGGATGTGGAGACCGATTGATATTTGTTGTTCGTTTTATCCCCTTCGCTCTCACGGAGCTTCGCATACCGAAATCCGTCGAATACATCCGGATTTGTGAAGATTCTTTCGTCTCTATGAGCGGCACTCGACGGAATGGCGATTAATGTGCCTGCGGGAACAGTCACACCATTGGAAAATGTGAATGGGCGCAACACTACGCGGCCCGAGGACACTGGGAGGACGCGGGGGGCGAATCAGTGCCTCATACCTGGGGTGCTTAGAAAGGAACCTAACGAACCCGGGAAAATGCCATCAAACCGTTGTGTCTCGTGGAAGAAACTGTCCATCTTGTGCATTTTGTCTATCCCAGCTTTCGTCCAGCCTTCTTCACTAATCACGGCGTCGACCTCTTGGCGAAGGGGTTCTATGTATTCAGGATGGGAAAGAAGACGGTACAATACTTGCATGAACATCTATCGTCACGCAATGATTAGGGTTTCACCATATGTAGAGACGGAATGCCATCACTTGCCGAAGACGTCGTATGTATAGCTCCAAAATTTGTTAAGAGCATACGTCGTGCCAAGCTTTCGACAGACATATCTACTTTCTGGGTCTCGTTCATGAGCCACATGAGCATGTCGTTCTGTGAATCAGCCATGTAATGAGATACCAAATCCTGGGAATATGGTCTGACAGACCGGCTTATCATCCCAGCCCTCTCCATACTCCGCCATATTCGCAAACCGTTCTTCGACTATAGGTCTGATATATTCAGTTTCTTGTTGGATTTGGGAGGAAAGTTTTGACAGCATTCGTGAAACAATACTTAATTGTGTAAGTAACACGGGGAATACGGATGGAGGAGACTACACACAACTTAAAGGGCTTCGGAAACAAGCTGATGATGAAGCCAGATTTTGCGACATTCATCGCGAAGGTTAAATTCAAAGTTTGGTAGTCATGATCCCGGCCTGGAAATAAGAATAAGTATAGGCCGCTGAAGAATCGAAGAATCGGCGAGCGATCACGGACATAGAGGAGCTCCAACAAAAATACGATTCGTGGTGCGGCAAATTACGCGTTCCATGGTCTCTCGAATGGGAACCTTCATCCACTCTGCAGGGCTGTGTGAACTATAGACTCATTGCTTAAAACTTTGCCACGTACTATCCTCGTGTATCGGGACCAAATCATCCATAGCCATGACGAGCTCCTCGCGGACATCCTTGAAAGTAACTGCAATATTCCGCGTTAATTTGGAACGAACCAAGGGCGTGATGTATTCGTCGAATACGTTCGGTGACTCTAGCGTGTATTCTGGCTGAAGGAACTAGACAATCCTTAGTGAGTATGCGTGCTCGGTATTGCATTCTAACTGAACATACTTCGTTGACTGGGACAGTCGTAGACAGGATACCATCTGGGGCCCTCCTGACATCATCGATCAGCTCAGGTCCGGCAGGCAGTACCATCCATCTCCGAAAAAAGGCAATCTTGAATAGACCTGGTCTTGTCTAAAGGTAGGAGTGTCATCAGTTTGGTCCGAGAAGGGCCGACGTATAGTGAGAGGCAAAATTACTTTGCGATATCCATCTTTGAGCATGCGATCGAAATCAAAGACAAATCGGATAGACGAGAGGTAGGAGAGGACCGGGTCAGAAAAGCCGACTGTTGGAATGGCGTCGAGCTGGAAACGCGTAACGTCATTCAGCATTCAGGTATAGCGTAAATAAGAAGGGGGGACCTGACCATCGGATCACCCTTCAAAGTGAAAAACCTAGAGAGGGAGATTATGAAAAGAAATCCCGTGAGATATGAAACATTCAAAGTGATGTCGTCGAGCATTCTGCAAGTCAGTTGGAGGGGGGGGGGGTTCAACGTGGGAGTTGGGAGTTGGATGGGAGTGTGCATAGCGGGCACTAACTCTAGCGAGGACTAGCGAAATTAAGTGAGATAACTCGGAGCACAAAATATGTGCCAGCAGATCTGCGATTTGTCTCTTGTCACGTTTGTCACCACCGTCTTTATTAGAGTATACTAGCGGCGGCCCATGCCTTGGTCGGGTTGGCAGACGGGAGAGGACAGAGATAGACAGTTACCCCGCCCAGTCGCCCGAGAAAGGTTTGGGGGTCAGGAGAGGAAAGCCATAGAGAGTTAGTGCAGTGCACAGCAAGGAGAGGATCGTGTTGAGTCGTCGGAACCTCGTTTCGCAGTGTGAAAGAAGGAGAGGATTGAGCCGGAGAAAGTCGGGTCGGAGAACGTTGCGTCAGCAGAGAGCGAGAGCGTAACTCTGTCCAATCAAAATGTCTCGATCTTCTCGGAGCACAAAATATGTGTCAGCAGATCTGCGATTTGTCTCTTGTCACGTTTGTCACCACCGTCCTTATAAGGAGTAGATAATAACCGTTGTTGCGATCGGGCCGCGATTGGGCCTAATCTCGCTTATTTTCGCTATGAGTAAGTGCTCGCTAGCTGGGGAGGGTTTTCCTGATGACTTTGCGACGTCTGCGGAAATTTAAAGCAGCGGAATGCAAATAAAAGGCGCTGCTTTTAATACCCCTGCCACTTCACATCTATGAACTATGTGGGCCCCTCTTGCTCTTGATATCCCAGCCTCGCCGAGACAACCCTTCACGGATTACTCCTGTTGGAGGTTGCGCGATACAGACGACGGGAGACATGTTTGGGACTTTCTCAAGACAGATGAAGAACTCGAAGCCCGTCCTCCCTCTGATGCAGATAAATACTGGCTAGGCCTCCCCCTTGTCAGTTTTCACTTGTCTTCCTGGGCGTTCCGTTCCCTGAAACGACTTCTGTATAGAATCTCCCATCACCCCCCAGTGCCAAGAGTCCATTAGATGCAGCCAGGAACGGTTACTCATTCCACCGAAGACTCCAATCAAATGGAGGCCATTGGGCTGCCGAGTTTGGTGGACCTATGTTTCTCCTCCCAAATCTAGTCATAAGTTCATATGTTACTGGCATGTCGTTTCTCGACGAAGAGAGGCTCGAGATGATTCGTTATCTTTTCAATCGCGCTCATCCAGATGACGGCGGCTGGGGTTTGTACGTATTATCCCATGCCAATTCAAGTCACAGACTGACGCATCTAGACACATTGAGGGACACTCGACAGCAACGAGTACCGCGCTCAATTATGCTGCCCTTCGCCTGTTGGGAGTCCCAGCGGATCACTCGATGATCGTCCGTGCCCTCGATACTTTACATAAATTAGGTGATCATAATATCTCAGAAACATATTACATTCGCTTACGGGTTTTAGGTGGAGCTGCTGCCTCAACCTCCTTGGGCAAATTCTGGCTTTCCGTCTTGAATGTCTATGACTGGGAAGGCAACAACCCAATTCCTCCTGAGCTATGGTATGTGGAACATACAAATCAACTCATTTGATTGGACACATTTTTTTGGAAGGCTACTACCTCAGTGGCTTCCTTTCCACCCATCACGGTGGTGGGTATTCCCCCGTACTACATATGCTCCTATGAGCTACCTATATGCTGTGAGGTTCAAGGCTGCGGAAGATTCGTTGATTCTCGCGCTTCGTAAGGTTGGTTCTCAGTATTATCTACGCCAACATTGGTTTACTAGTATCCCATGCGAATATAGGAACTGTATACCCAGGCTTACGATGCGATCGATTGGCCTGCTCAACGAAACAATATCTCCGAAGTGGACCTCCACACACCTCACAGCAAGCTGTTCAATCTCTTCAGCGTGATCCTTGGCGCATACGAACAGTGTTGTATACCGCCGCTTCGCAATGCTGGCGTGGAATACGCGTATAAGCGCATCGTTTGTGAGGACGAGGACACTGGATATCAAACAATTTTGGCCGTGTCCAAGCCGCTGAATCTGGTGGCACGCTTCCATGCTGAGGGCTCTGACAGTTATGCCCACAGGCGACACGAGGATAAACGACATGACTTCATGTGGATTGGTAGGGAAGGCATGATGATGTCCAACACGAATGGCAGCCAGCTGTGGGACGTAGCCTTCATTACCCAATCCCTGGTGGAAACAGGACTGGCAAATGATGACGATAATAAACCAAGCGTAATCAAGGCTCTACAGTGGCTCGACCGTTGTCAGATTCGCGAGAACCCGAAACACTATGAGGTGATGAATAGGCATCGAACGAAGGGCGCGTGGCCATTCAGCACCAAGGAACAAGGATACAATATCTCCGATTGTACTGGAGAAGGGCTGAAGTCGGTTTTGTACTTGCAGAAACAACTTGAGTGGGTTATTTTCCCAGATCGACTATCTGTAGGCGATGAGACTGGGACAGGTACACACCCGCTCTTATTTCCGACGACCGTTTGTTCGATGCGGTTGACACGCTACTGACGATGCAAAATCCCGATGGAGGATTTGCTAGCTACGAGCTAGTGCGGGCCCCTAGTTGGGTGGAGTTGTTAAACCCCTCCGAAGCCTTTAGTGAATCTAGCTTTATTCGTTCATTATACAGCTCCGTTGTTGATCCAAATAGGGAACCTCATGGTTGAAAATGAATATCCGGAGTGCACAACTTCGGTTATCAGTTCGCTTTTAATCTTCCGGAATCATTATACCAGTTACAGAGCGGAAGAAATCGAGTGAGTCATGATAGTAGACGGTGTTTACGAGGCGAGTTAATGCACTTTATCAACAGCAAAACAATACAGCGCGGTATACAATTTTTGAAAGATGTTCAGCAGCCTGAAGGCGGTTGGGTAGGTTCGTGGGGTATTTGCTTTACTTATGCAACGATGTTCGCTCTAGAGGGCCTTGGCTTAGCTGGTGAAACATACAAAACAAGCGAGTCGGCTCGCCGGGCATGTGACTACCTCGTGAGCAAGCAAAGGGCAGACGGTGGCTGGGGTGAGAGCTACAAGGCATGCCACCTACTTCAAAGTTCATTCGGACGAGACTCAGTTTTTGGTGCAGGCATGCGAAGTCTGTGTATGGGTCGAGCACGAAAATACCCAGGTGGTCCAAACGTCCTGGGCAGCGATGGCACTCATGTACGCGAAGTACCCTCATGCGGAGCCGATCGTAAAGGCTGTGAGACTGGTCATGTCGCGGCAGCTACCGGTTCGTGATCTAGTTTCTCCTCGTGTCTGGCTCACCGTCATGTTCGTGGAACCATTTCAGGACGGTTCATGGGCGCAAGAGGCCATTGAAGGGAGCTTCGGTCGGACGTGTATGTTGTCATATATGAACTACAAGTTCTATTTTACCGTTTGGATGCTTGGGAAGGCACATAAATACTTGGAAGAGCGCGGTGCTCTTCCACTGTAGAGCGTGAGTGGACATATTACTATATTGGCTAGCCAAAGCATGTTAAAACATCACATGGATAGGATACTGTAAGGTGGGCTGTGTGGCTGCACTCGTATGAACGGCGCCGGAGCGTTTTAGTTTTAATCTTCTCTCATTCCCTTAGTTTCAGTCAAGCTCTCATTACTTTCAACTTTTCCCACTCGTTCTTAGTTCTTACTGGCAGACTTCTTGGACAGTTTTTGGCTTGCTCAGGCGCACTGCCCCAACACCTTCCTAGACCCATTCATTTATATATAGCAAAACAGGACTGTGATAGCTATCACTGACATCATATCTAGAAGCTCTTCCTATTACTAGCACTCATTCCGACACCCTTATGCCGCCAAGTCAGACTCACTCAACCTCAATCACCATAGCAGGATTGCAACTAAAGGAACCAGCTAAGACAACCACATCAGGAAAACCTCATGTTTACTTATCTGTACTCAATGACTTAACAGATTCCTGTTTGCCTGAGGGCATGCCCCCATTCCCGAGTCCTGTTGTCTACTGTAAAAATGGTAATGGCATACAATCCCCAGTTAATCAGTACTGTTGACGTGATGCCAATACATGCGCGTATACGTAAACGCGTAAACGCGCAAATCCCCAATCGGGGATGTGTCTGCACAGTCAGCGAGAACGTCGAGAAGACTCAGTGACCGGGGGTTGGCTATAATTCGAGTCGCGCGTTGCGTCACCTATTGTCATGCAGTCTAAACGGACCTTGGAAAAAGAGAAAGGCCGAATAAGTTTGGAGAATTATAGCAGGTGGCACTGTCAATAACAATTCAGACTATGCATCTCTCATGCGAGATCAACTCTGAAGAACCTGTAACGAACCTGTAAAGCTCACTCATCTGTACCATAGATGATCTTTTCCAGTATATCCAGATCATGCTTCGGCTCGATCCTTGTCGCCGATTCCACACCATTCGCCCACTTGATCTCCCCACAAGTGATTAGCGTTGGCGGGTACTTCACCACCTCTGAACAGTAAAGTAACTTGAGTGCAAGACCCACATCGGCGAGGGCCCCGCGAGCATCTTCGCAGTACCGCTCACAGAATTTGACCTCTACAGTCTCGTCCTCGTATTCGGCAGGAAATAGCGATCGACAATAGCTGTCACGATGCCTTCCTTCTTACATGAACCGCTCCCTGAACTTGAAGGATGGTCCACTCGTAGGAAAGGGTGAATTCTGGAGATAAGTGGGGGAAGGCGAACGAAACTCGAGCGGGCTTTCGGGATTCGGAAAGAAATATTCTCGTTCCAAGGCATTCACTGCTCGCGCTACAGCATCAAACACCTTGGCAACACAATAGACTTGTTCCGTTTCGGTAGGGTCACCACCCACGTAGATGTAGCCCTTGAGGTTTTGCACAGAGAATACCTCGGAGGTATTCTCCGTGCAGAACTTCATGGAGTCCACGAAGACGGCCCTGAGCGACATACTTGCGGAGCGATAAATCCGCCGATAATGTGTCTCGGAGCCCTCCGTCCCCGCGTCTCCAAGCTCATTTTTGAGCTCCACGTAAGCCACAACTGCCGACTTGTTAAGGCCTTCTATGGGTTTACGGACAATGGCACCGGCTTCTGTAGTTTTCCTATTGGACCTCTCCTCGTGTTGCCCAGACGGAACGATCAAGAGAGAAGTCGTTCAAGGTATGTACTATCTCCTTTTCACGCTCGTTCCCGTATTTGTACATAGTTGCAGTGGTCTAGAACAGATCTGCGGAAGGATCTGGAGCTTTTACGAGATGGCGAAGCTCATATTTGAGTCTGGCGAGGGGTTTGTTATAGATTACGACGGGGGGACCACGCCTTTTGATTGGGCACACATTGTAGATTGGGTGATTGACTTGCTCTTATTTGTATATAAACAAGAGCAAGTCAATCACGTATTTACCGACGCTCGCTGCGGCACTTGATGGTGCGAGGGCAGCTCGCGCTTCAGAAACGCTCGTGAGGTGGATTGAAAGACGGAATTGAGTGGCAGATTTTACGTGATGGAAAGCAAGACACACGTTGTAAGTTATTAAGGAGGGTGGAAACGGTGTCGGGTCGCTATATCTTGACTGTAGCTTTATAAATACATGGAGGTGTCGGTCGGGGGGTTTCTCCTTCTAGAATTCTGATAAGTGCATAGAGAGATCGTCCAACTCGGTGGCGTGATGATGACGGTCCAGTCTAAACTCAGCAAAGTGGCTCGGAGAGGCTTCATATTTCAGGTTTCTGTGGGATCCTTCAGGGTGAACGTATAATTGGACGACCCATTCAAGGCAGGCCGTCCAAATGGCATCATGTCCCACTGGAGCGTCTGCCTTCCCCCGTCTGAGGTCGGATCAGCTGCTGATCTACCAAACACACCCGGCACATCAATAATAACGTGTACTTCGGATACATGTACATCTTTGAATGGGTCATCCAAATGGCATCACGTCCCACTGGAGCCTCTGCCTTCCCAGTCTGAGGTTGGATCGGACGCTGATTTGCCAAACACACGTGGCACGTCATGCATCATGCATCAAGATGCATCAATGATCACATGTACTACAGATACGTGTACTTCTGGGCCAACGTGGTTGCCTGTAAACGACTGGAGAGAGCTGATTTTCTACATGCTACAATCACAAGAAAAGATACACATCAATGTCTTTATTGAACCGTGTCTGACCACGATGCATCAGGAAAGCGCTAGCGGTCCCCCCCAACCGGCAAAAGATAAATTAGTGATATGTCAATTAAGTGATTAATGATTATGTTAAATAATTTTTGATAGTTGTCAAGTAATTTCACTTGGAATTGTGAGGAATGGTTCTGTTGCTGACTCGGTACGAGTACTGTACACCGAATACCGCGTTGCGTGCTCAAAGCGCTCAAAGGTCACCGCAACTTTCATATTGAGCTGATGTAACGCATTCAAGGCGCGTCAATTACTGCCAATGAAGTTGACTACAGCCCATCCTCGCCTTGCGGCGGATTGTCATCGCTCGTATCATAGTCTACAATAATCCAAATTTGGATTTTCACATCTTTACGCAGCAGACCACTGTGTGCCATGTCTACGTCGACCCTATCTAACAAGACTCAGGGCACAGCTTTAAGCGCCTCTTCAAAGTCCGCGATGATATCCTTGATGTTTTCAATCCCTACCGACACCTGCATCAAACGTCACGCCGTCACTATCACCAGTTCCCAAACGATGCATGAATAAAGACAGACGAACCCGGATGAGATCAGGGGAGACTCCACACGCCAATTGCTCCTCCTCATTCAGTTGTGAGTGAGTCGTGGTCGCAGGATGGATCACGAGCGTCTTTGCTTCGCCCACGTTCGCAACGTTGCTCGCCAACTTGAGCGAATCGACGACCTTGCTGCCCAAGGCTGCATCGCCACCTTTGACTCCAAAGCTCAACACGCCGCCGAATGCGTTTTCCCTTAGCGTCTTGAGCGCCAACTGGTGTGATGGGTGGGACTCAAGGCCCACGTAGGACACCCAGGCGACGTTTTTGTGTTGCTCGAGGTATCGCGCGAGAGCGAGCGCGTTATCGGAGTGGCGCTGCGAGCGCAGCGATAACGTCTCCAGGCCTTGCAAAAGGAGGAACGCGGCAAAAGGGTCGAGGCAAGCGCCTAGATCGCGCAGTATTTCTACACGTAGCTTTACGGCGAATGCGACATTCCCGAAAGTCTCTGAGAACTTGAGGCCGTGATAGCCTTCTGAGGGAGAAGTAAAGGAGGGGAATCGGCCCGAAGTCCAGTCAAATTTTCCTGAATGGACCGAAGGGTCACAAAAGTTAATACTGTACTTTGTCTGCTCTTACCTGAGTCAATGACTACGCCAGCGATGGTAGTACCATGACCACCGATCCATTTGGTCGCGCTATGCACGACAATATCCGCGCCATGCTCGATGGGACGAAATAAGTAACCTGGCAATTGCGCCCGTCAGGCATGACCCCACCGAGATGAGAACGGGTACGCATACCGCCCATGCCAAACGTATTGTCGACGACCAGCGGGATCTTGTGTGCGTGTGCGACCTCCATGCCACCTCAATAGAGGTACGGGTACGCATCCGTATCAATCGCGTACCTTGGCTATCTCACTAATCGGACTGACGTTGTACTTGGGGTTTCCGATGGTCTCTACGTATATGGCCTTGGTTTTCTCATCGATAACGGCGGCGAGTTCTGAGGGATCATCCGAAGTGACAAACTTGACCCCAATCCCGAATTTCTTGAGGAGCACTACAGTACGCAAAAATCGTCAGATCCGGAAACACATGCGAGAGGCGTATCTGATCTTTGTGAGAGAAAGTTTAACTACCTTTAAATTGGTTGTACGTCTGGGGTGGATTCGGATCAACAAAGGGTTCGCGGTAATGCAAGCGGAGGATCGCTCACTCCACCATAGAGAAAGGATGTGGAGACGATGTTGTCACCTGCGCTTGCGATGGCGCTGATAGCCATAAATTGTGCCGCCTGGCCACTGGAGGCTGCCACGGCAGCCACACCGCCTTCGAGTGCAGCAATACGCTTTTCAAAGACTTCCTAAGGGGTGTGAATACGGCGGACGGCTTTGTCAATGGATGCCCCTAAACAAAGACGTACCACTGTCGGATTACCGATACGAGAATAAATGTTTCCGAATGCGCGAAGGCCAAATAGATCTGCGGCATGCTGTGCACCACCGCGTGAGAATCACCGTCAATGTCGAGTTTGTGTTGCGGACTGGGAACATGGACGTACCGCGGAGTCGTTGAAGGCGAAAGAAGCGGTTGCATAGATGGGTGGTGCGCGGGCGTTTGTGGTCGGATCGACATCCTGCCCGGCGTGGAGTTGTAGCGTCTCAAATTCAGGAACTCTGAAAGGACGACGACGACGTTATGAGAAATGTGGGAAGGATTGGGATCGCTGTCATCCATACCTGTAAAATTGTGAGGCCATTGAAGAGAAAGAGTGATTGGATCCCGGAATTAGTCTACCCAAGCCATTTACTAAGCCTCCATCTAGATCACGTCATCTTTCGTGATCCATCACGGATGCTGTATGATCCCTTAACCAGACAGGAGAGACAACGAGGTGTAACGAGATCTTATGGTCTGTCCAATTACTGTAGAGCACTACAAAACAAGACACTTGCTTGTGTGCAAGGTACTGTACAGGTTGTAACTTATACCTTGCTCGGCAATCGCCCCCGAGACCACCGACGGCATTTGCCGTTTATAGTATTTTAACGCGACGACATTTGGCTATTGTTTTTTTCAAGTTCACTACAGTACCAAGATTTCAATTGGGCCTCTACTATCATGACTCAATTGGTGTTGTGCCAATAAGGACTAACGAGCCCCGGGGCTCGTCGGAGCACGACCGATCGGAATCTGTTCAGGTCACTAGCACTCTAGGCTCTTTACGGGAAAGTTCATTCAAGATAACACCGTTGGGCGCTCCTAGACCGGATTTCGTTACCTCGAGGTCTGTAGCGTTCGCGATGATCTACGTGGGTAAAAATCAATCTTTCTCAAACAGATACATTTCTTCTCTGTTCTATATCTCATGCGGGTCTTCCACTGCGGGACCGTCGAGCCGAGGCCCCACTCCGTAAGAGATCGATATCGATTTTGCTCTTGAATTCGTTAACGCCCATATTTACGTGTTCCGATGTCTTCGACAACATCGGCAGTGATCTATACAGTACCTCCGTGGAGCCGCTCCACGCCCGCTTCCAAGCAATTTATCCTCAGGTTCTTTCGTGACACCGGCTCGCCGCGGCCTGAGTCTTCCGACCGCGGGATACGCGGCCCACTTCTTGGTCGCGAAGATTGCAGAGATGCATTCCTGTGCAACACTCTGGATCTGAGGCCGTCTTCGCTCTGCTTCGCGGAGAAGGATCCGGATGTCAGGTCTCCGGTTAGTTAGCACTGCTAGCCCGAAATCGTCAAATCAAATTGGATCCTCACAATATCCAAAGTGACATTCCTCACGTCGGACCTGGGTCAGGTACAGCCGGGCTCTTTGCGTTCCATTATATCTGTCTATGAAGCTTGTACAAAGTAGCCCCAGCCCCCTACTTATTACGCGACTAAGATGCAAGCGCAGATGGACTCGGGTTCCCTTTCTCCCTCGCTTGCTTCCCCTACAGTAGGTCCGTCATAGCACAACATGTCCACGTCCATCCCGCCCGAAGAATCCACGTCCCACGTCCATCATGATTCGACAAACACCCCGGTGGGCGCGACTCATACAGCGTTGTCTATCCTGGAGGAAGCAACCTCACGGGATGGCAGACCCAACTCCACCCCGGCATCAACCATGATAGGCGCTGCACATAATATGCTTCATCGGTTGGCTTCGTCTTCACCTTCTACCCCTCATGCTCGCACTGCCCCATCACCTGAGGCCCTACTCGATGCCGCTGCCGCCTCCGCGGCACCGACTGTCCTGGGTGCTACACAAAACGTGCTTTCTAGGCTGACTCATGCTATCCCCCATGCTACCCCACCACCGGCACCTCAAACTCAACACCCTGTCCCAGATGTTCTACGAGAGCCACAGGCTGAGGCATATTCGCCCATTGAGGGGCCACAACAACGTGCGGCCGAACCAACGGGCCATAGTCAGGCTCCTATGTCGGTCTCGTCCCGGGGCGACGGCAGTGGTGAGGGGCATGCAATTACACCACCACGCGGGGTTGCGCGTGTCACGCGGTCGTACCCGGCAATACCTGACGCTGTTCACCCGCCGCGCCCTGTACGCGTATCCCGTGTCCATCGCCGCCCGACCGGCACCTATGCCGACAACGAAATGGCATGGCATACTTATGATGACAGAGATCCTGTACGTTCGTTCGTTCTCCGATGTTGGGCTTCTCTTCTGTCATGAACGGCTGATCGTCCGTGGGTTTCCTTCTAGTACCGCGAAAAAACTGTTGGTCAGCGCATAGACCCAACCGTCACCGCGGCGAAAATAGAGCTTGCCAAGGCCACACAGACAGGTGAGTAGCAAGATACGCACAGGAGTTGCTCTTCATTAATACTCGTGCACGCGTTATAAAGCACAACTGACAGACTGGGCGCAAAACATTGCCCTGGGCCTACAAGTCCTAGTCGGTGCGCTTACCACCGCTCTCGGTGCAGCACTAAGCGGTAAAAACGTGCGTGATATATGAACCTTGCTTTGTCCCGTAGTTCTCCCTAACGTAAATGCTAGACATCTGTTGCGGTCTCAATCCTCGGCGGTATGGCGACACTGATAGCGTCGTATCTGGCGCGCATGAAGGGCACGAACGAGCCACAAGCTTCGCAGCTCCGGTCCAAGGAACTTGATCACTTCCTGCGTGAGATAGAAGCGTTCGACCTAGACCATGGACACGAGGTCGGGGATAAGTGGGATGACAAGGTCAATGGTTTCCGCTTTGGTTTGGAAAAGATACTCGGGAACCACCCCGGAAGCATCACGGTCGATGCTAGTGCGGACACTGGCAACAACCCTAATCGAGAAAAATCGGGAATGGGGATGGATTCCAATATAGGATCCAGCGGAAATGGGAATGGGTGGGTGTAAAGCGTCCTATTTCCGGTGTCAAGGATTTACTAAAGCTGACTTACGACAGGAAATATCCCATGAATATGAACACCAAGCCAGGACCCATGACTGTATAGCGTCACGACTACGTGTCTTTTCGTCCTTTCCGCTCGATTTCCGTGCATAGTATTCGATTTTGGTTGTCCATACTGTAATGCCACGTATACCACGTTATTAATGACCCACTCCCCTTACGCCCTGTACTCTCGGAATGTCCTTGACATGAATTGAATCCATACCCCACGTTTTGACGAAAAACTTCTGCTTTATGACGGGAAGGGACTTGCTTGTTCTTGAAACAAAATACAGTACAATGACTGATCGGAGATGGGTCCACGTCGGGCGCCAGGACTTATCGACATGGGCCTAAGCGACAGGTGTTTTCTCTCTTCCGTATACCATTACTGTAAGTGAATGCGCTGTAATATAACTTATCACCGCCGTAGATATGCAAATCTTGTGTGCTTCTTTTGATTGGCCGTCGCTCCAAGTGTCGAAACTAACTCCGGACTTGCAACTTGAATTGGAATTCACACACTCAGCGGCCATCACCTCGCCTATTTCCCCACCAAGACCCGTCGCGATGCATGGCAGTTGTGGGAAATCGGGAATCGTCCGCCATTTGGCCATTCCTGACAATTAAGCTGTGGGAATCTCATCTCCGATTTCTTCACGTCCAACGGATTAAAGTACTGTAAACCCGACGGCAGTTGCTAGAATGGGAACGTTGTACTCTTGAAGGAAGGCTGCAAAAGAGTTCATTAATTTCCTGATATGCGGAGGGTTGAAGATCTTTTTGGTTCTCCTCCAGTCGGAGTCACGTCACGGTTGTTCAGAAAGTCTCTCCCACACTCATCGAACTTATTTATTATCAGCCCACCCATACGGAGGAAAAGACGTCAAGACGTAGTTATGTTATTTTACAGATACAGTAGAACCCCTCATAACCCATACCGATCGGTGGACAGGCCAGGGTATGGGTTTGAGGGGGTGTGCCAAAAATAGAGCTCAAAAAATCGGAAAAAAATCGGAAAAAATCATTCTTTTGATTAAGCAGCATTTCCAATGGTACTGTATAGTAGATGAACAATACAAGTTATGCCCTCTCGAAAAAGTCAGTTAAGTGAGTAGGTTTCATACTTCTGGTCTCATTGAGACGAATATACTGGGAAAATGTCAAGAAAATGTCAGTAAAAATGAAGAAAAGGAGCTAAAGACTGTATTGAGGGTGTACTGGTGTTGCACAGGTGTGGTTAGGCATTGATCGTCATTGCCTAAGTACAAAGAAAAGAGAAGGGAAACGGGAGAGGGAAAGGAAAAGCAGAAGGCTGTGAGGGTGGGAAGGAATGTGATTCATTCGCAGTTTGTCTTGCACTGGTGGCCAAGAGGGAGGCGATGTGTGAGTGGCGAGAGGGGCAGCGAAAACAAGAAAAAAGCCCACCCAATGAGCCCGCCCAAACATGGCCAGATGGAGCTGAAAAGCCGGCCCGTGTCGGTCCGTTGAGTATACCTATGGGTTCTCGCCACAGAAGGCTATGGGGTATCGGTTATCACGGACTTATGGGTTATACTATATAATTCTCTGCCTACCAAGTCAGTGGAAAATCAGAGCTATGGTATTTAAGAGGTTATGGGTTATCTGACGCATGGGTTATGAGGGGTTCTACTGTATACCCACGGCCATACCCACACTCCACGTTCGACAATTCTCGCTGAATTTCATTTGGTCATGGTTGATTGTCTTGATTGTCGTCGAGGAAGGATCCACAGCACCGGCAACCCGTTTACCGGTAGCACCCCGGTAAACCGGTTTACTGCGAAACCTGCCGAGAACTCGAGTTTGTTTAAGTTACGCGCAGCTGGAGAAGCAGAATTAATGTTCAAGTCCTTTTCTGCACACTTCTTCGGCTTGTCTGCTTTCCCTGCTTCCGGAAATGAATGAGGACGAAACAAAACCATTTTCGGACGTGATGCATCCCGACTCGGCTCACCTTTCAAACGCCGGCCCAGGGGCGTTGTCCCCATGCATCCATTCCATCTTTCCGACTCGTGTATCGCGCCGTTCGTGATACCGCACATGGTGGCATTGCCACCGCGTCATCCCTATGGCTGATCTTGGACAGCGCTACAGATGACATTGTAGTTATATTAACCTTCTTCGGAACAGAGGCGGAACTACTGTAACTTACCACCGTCACGGTCGCGGCGTTTACCACCTGTCAGTAACGTGGGGCGGGCGTTTACCGGTTCGCCCCTCCGTCGCCCCCCTCCGTCGCCGAGTATAGTAATTCGGAAGCGCCAGCGTAACTTACTGTACATGCAAAAATCTGCCCCTTGGCCGTTTGGGAAGCTGCCCTCAAAGCCGTGGATGCGTATGCCCTCAGCCGGCTCATCCATTACCGTCTTCTTACTTCGTGCGTCTCCTGCCGTGGTGTCGTGATATTTATATGGCCATATGGTGCTCCTACAGTACTGCTACCGAAATTCCACGCCGGGCAGCACATTCCGAGGGAATTCTGGCGTACGTCGTTTCAAGTTCATCGTCATAGGAATCTAACTTAAAAGTTAATGTACTCGCTCGCAGAAAGTGACCTGCCATGCATGTCCCATGTGGGATCTACGTGCTGAAATTCGACCATGCCACGGAAACGACACTTGGCCATTACAGGACCCGAGGAGTCGTCTGGCGAAATTCGGTGTTCTCGCATACGGCACCCTTTTTTCCCTTGGACTCGCGGTCGGGCTTTTTTCCGTTATCCCTCCCCTCTCCGTTGTGCGTGTAGAATCGTGGCAATTCCCCCCCCCCGGGGTTCGTTCGGATCCAACGTTGGCTCGACGTAAGTGCAGATGAGTTCCAGGGCGAAGCGACAAACAGAGAAGTGCGGCGCGGCTCACACGCAAGGGAGGAACAGAAGTTTACTCAAGCACCCACTTACGATGCGCGCAAGGCAATCACTTGTTTCATCTACTGTAAGCACGTAAGTACTCCGGATCGATCAAAGCTAGACACAGTAATAAAGGGTAGTAAAACGCATATTATTGTTGTTTTGAAGATTACCCAGCGTGAACGTACTGGCTGGCTTAGTCATTTCCCCGTCTTTATTATAGCCCCTTGGCCAGTACCATCCAAGAAAAAACTTGATGTTACATACAAAATCATGCTGATCAACAAGCGCATGAACAATAGAAATCCACATCTTAGAAGCTAGACTCGACCGACGTCACCTCTACCGTCTTGAGCACTGACAACTCAATTTTTTGGAGTACTAACCCAGGAATATTGAGAAGGTTTGCAAGACTGCCAGTGCCGACGACAGGATGCGGATGCGAAAGAGGAAGGTCCAGAAAGAATGGCCGACCAGGATCACATCTAAAACCGGACGAACATTTCAAAATCACGAAAATATTGAAGACGGAGCACAAGGCATTGCTCGTAGCCACGGAAGTCCAACAGGTCAAGTGCTGGCTCTATCTCGACATTAAGCTTAAGACTCAGGAAGAGTTGAAGTACCACTATAAGTCCATGGAGGCACTCACATAGAAGCGCGCAGGGAGTCACTTCAGCGGCACCATGGGAATTTACCCCACCTGGAATGCCTCGGCGTCACATCAGAAAAGGCCGCGGCGAAGCGCAGGGAGACACAGGAGGTCCGCGATGAGTTCATAGGAAGATCAGATCAGAGAGGTACTTGAAGATGAGTGAGGATAAAAGGAAGAAAAGTCGACCCCCACAAGACGCTAATCAGCGCAACTTACTCTTGCACTTACTGTTTTTATGCCTACATATTTCATTTGTTTGTTTCTGCTCTGTTATTTGCTAGTCCTACGACAACGCGAAGTCCTCCCCGACATATATCCTCCAAGTCCCGCGACCGCGACGTCTCCGCACCCACTGGAACTTGCTCCGACTACCAGATCGAAACTTCAAGACTTCCGAGTCGACTCGAAAATGGGTCCTTCTCCGAGTGGGCGCGCGATACGTATGTGACCTTGCTAGTTTCACTTTCCTTGCAAAGCAAATTTGAACGGTATAAGGTGTTTACATTGGGAAACCTTCGGTTTATTCGTTGAGGAAAGAAGTAATAGGGGGTAGGAAAGGAGGTGAAGAGCATGGCATTGATCGAGTGAGGAGCAGAGAGCAACGATGTGAGGCCCGGCGCGCAGCCAGTGAGTCAGCCATGACCACGGACCTATCCGAGTCCGAGTCCGTATTTCTTCACGAGACAAGTGGGTACGACGACTACGGCCATTTTCACCTCTGACTGAAATGAATTAATTTGTGAAAGCAAAAACGTGTTTTAAGAATACCAGTGAGTACCGTAGTACAACCTTCAAGTCTGAGTATAACCAGACCGGAGAACGCTTGCTAGGTTGGCACCCCGACCGTGACAGCGCTTCGATACCTGGCGTAGAAATTTTCCTCGCATAGAAGGGAGGTAGGGATTGCAACGCCGGCGTATTGGCACTGGGAAGTGATGTATCCTCCATATCTTTGTCCACGCGAACGATATGCACGATAGAACACGCAATCCCAGACCGCAAAAGTGACAAGCGAAAACGCCAGCCTCGGCATACTTTGCGGAATATGGTCGTGGACCTCGTGGTCAAGGAAGACTTTTCAGGATACGGACATGACGATCATACTATATTCGGCCTAAGTCACGCCACCTGCCCGCTGGGGAACAAACGAGTTTCCAGACTTGGACACTGTGGTGTTGTTTGTCCGTACGCGTCGCGTGTTTACCACCACTCACCCCGAGTCTACCCGCCCACTTAACTTCCTTGCATAGCTAGAATGGCCACTGAACAGGCTGTGGAGAACAACCAAATATTCCAGAATCCGTGCGTACTAGTACAACCTGCATCAATCCCTTTCTTTGTGTGGTGATGTTGCTCAAGAACCATCCATGAACAGCGCCCAGATCGCCGAATCGCACGCAAGACTATCCGAGCAACGCATTGAGGTGACCGGTTTGTGTTTAAATCCCAATTCGTTGATGCCTGATGACGTCCTAATCTTCTGCTTAGTCCTTCGAGCAGAGAATGTCCCAAGCACCAAGAAATATGGCCTCCTCAAGAGGAAGGTCTTCGTCACTGTATCCAACCATGAGACAACCGCAAAGACGGCAAATGCTCCTGTTGAGGGAAAGATCGCAAATTGGAATCAGAACCTGAATCCATTGTAGGCCTTCCTTATTTCCCTCCAATTTTTTGACTAAACTTTCCGTTCAGCCTTGTGCAACCGTCTTCACCTCTCATACTTGGTCTTTATGCGAAGCGGGATGCGCATCCCGATATCCTTATAGGGACTCATGAGATGCCGATACCTCTAGCCTCTCAAAGCGGTTCGTTTTGGTATTCCTTTTCGTTCAATCAATTGAACCTTTCGCGTGTAGGTATCCTTTGTGCTCTCAAAAATGATGCTGGGGGAGGTGTGCGGTCAACGCAGCGGCAGCCGGTCGCACTCTATATATCAGTCACCGTGTTAGCGAACACAACCCCTCCGAACCTGCCCGAGAGCCCCCCAAATATACCAACCGAAGGTGATCGTTCTCCCGCAAACGAAACTACTTTATCAGGGCGCATTCGATTCACTGCGGCCAAACCTCCTTCATCCCTGCCGCATCACCCTCCCATTGAAAATGACACTCCTATGCCACGGGGTCGGGAAGAGATGTCGCCCATCGAGGATTCTCTTTTAGCTTGTCATCGCGCCGATGAGGCTATGGTGGCAATTGTCCCAATTGACCAATCAAATATGTGGGAAAGGGCGGTCGAGAGGATCAATTGGATGATGGTTATGTTAAGCCCAATTGCAGAAGTCCGTATAATACCCTTTTGTTGTCCTTGACTGAGCTGACTTCCAGACTCAGCTTTCCCCAATCGCAAAGATGGCGCACGGTTTACTTTCAGCAATCCCCAAGGTACGTCTATTTGCGTCATATTCTAAACGAGGTATTCATGTTATGTTCGTCTGGATGGTAGATGCTTCTGGAACAGTATCAACGTGACGACAACGTCCAAACGCTGCTGGAAGCCATGCATGACGCGTTTGATTTTGCACATCATGAAGACACTTTGAAATCTATCAAGCCGCGATCAGAACAGGCCCGAATCCTTACTCTGATGATGCAGGATGTTTGTAGTTGCTGCGACTTTATCCAATCATATGCAAGGGACTCGCAATTCTGTATGTTGTCTTCATCTGCTCTATTGGCTTTAGTAAATGTAGTATTTTCAGGGAAGCGGACATTGAAGAACATAGGGGGTGGACCCGAGATGAAAATCAAGGACTTGTCGGATGCCCTTGACAAACGCCGAAGGGCCTTCTTTGGCCAAGCTACCATCTCTACGGAGATTACTGTGTTCCAAATTCTGGACGACTTGGGAAGATTATCGAGCCAAATTTCAGATAACTTGGGAAGATTATCGAACCAAATTTCAGACGCCGGTAGGTCGTTTTTCATCCTTTCCAGATTTACCGGTCTGATAGTCGTCATAGAACTCGATGCGAAAATCAGAGAAATCCCATACGGATTTGGCTCGCGATTCAGTCCCAACAAGGGCTGTCTTTTGGGAACACGCATGGTATTCCTGGACTTCATTGTCAATTGGGTGAACGACCCCACCTCGGAACGTAGTCTCATTCTTTTCGGACAAGCGGGCACGGGAAAGTCATCGATCGCGCATGAGATCGCACGTCTGTTCAATAAAGCGCACCGTCTTACGTCATCATTCATCTTTATTCGGAGGGAACAATCCAAACCAGAGGCCTATCGCTTCTTTACGACTCTCGCTCGCAATCTCGCCGACCGCTATCCTTCATTCAAAACTGCGCTCGGAGAGATCATAAAGGACAACACGGACCTTCGAGTCGGCACTCGTTCCTATGATACTTTGTTCGAATCCCTTATCCTGGAACCATTTAAGGACCTGCTCATCGTCGGCCCTATTCTTGTCGTAATCGATGCCCTCGACGAGAGTGGGGATACAACTGGTAGAACTGGGTTACACACATTCCTTGCCGAAAACCTGGTCAGACTGCCATCGAACTTCCGGGTGGTCATCACCTCGAGACCAGAGCACGCCATCGTGTCCGCGTTCATGAAAGCGCTATCAGTCAAGATCAAATACATGAATGATACCGAGCTGGCTGGCGAGACGGATAAGGACATCTCCACCTTTCTTCTGAGGAAACTCCCATTGAATAAACTCGGAGGTTACGTCGAAGCACTGGCAGTAAAGGCAGAGGGTTTGTTCCAGTGGGCAGCGATTGCCAGTGAACTTATCCTAGATCCTCCTGCGCGATTTTTTTATGATGGGGAAACATGTATCAAATATCTTCTGGGGCCTAGTACAAATCGCGATGGGCAAGACCCGTTGGACAAGTTATACAAGGAAGCCCTGGAGTGGTACTTCACAGACCAAGACGCACGAGATCTATTCCGCTCTGTTGTTAGACCACTGATTACTTCAATCGAACCCCTTTCTATCCGCTCACTCATTACTCTGCGACACGCCTCCCTCGACAAGGACCATGATGCCGCCATTACCGGATTACTCAGTCGCCTCGGCTCATTGCTAAGTAATGTTAATTCATCTGAAAAAACCCTCCCGATCATTCCTCTCCATACATCATTCCGTGATTTCGTCACAAATAAAGACAAGAGCGGCGATTTTTACGTTGACGCCCGTGATGCTCACCGTCAATTGGCGCTTTCATGTCTCGATCTACTACTCAATAGCCTCAAATTCAACATCTGCAATCTCGAAACATCGTATCTTGCCAACAATGACGTCGAAGACCTTAGCACCCGCGTTAATCAACATATTCCATCTGCTCTGTTGTATGCCTGTCGTTTCTGGGACGGCCATTTGATTCACACGGATTTCAAGACGGACCTGTTTGAAAAGGTTGAAAAGTTGTTCAAGGAGAAATTTCTGTTTTGGCTGGAGGCCCTTAGCTTGACCCGAAATATTGGTCTTGCTCCATCGGCATTCGCAACCGTGAATATGTGGTTGGTGTCGAGTCGGGGTGTGAGTCAAGTATATCTGGTCTAATTGTGATATTCACAATGGGATCCTCGGATACAGGTTGAAAGATTCAGGTCATTCGTCAACGATGGCTCAGTATTTGTGCGGCATTTCGGGATGGCGATAGCCAAAAGTGCCCCACATGTGTATCTTTCTGCTCTACCATTTGCGCCAAGTTGTTCTCTTGTCTCCACGCATTATTCCAGCTCGTTTCCTCGAATGCTATATGCGGAGCGTGGACGATTGTCTCATTGGCCATCATGCGAGATGGTGATTTCAAATGTTGGGGGCATTATCCAATCAGCTGCGTTCTCTCCAGATGGCCACCACATCGTCTCAGGCTCTTCCGATGGAACAATTCGTGTGTGGAATGCCACGACGGGAGAGACAGTGACAGGCTCATTCACTGGACACACAAACTGGGTCAGATCTGTGGCGTTCTCACCAGATGGCCACCACATCGTCTCAGGCTCGGACGATCGAACAATTCGTGTCTGGGATGCCACGACGGGAGAGACAGTGGCAGGCCCATTCACTGGACACACAGATTGGGTCAGATCTGTGGCGTTCTCGCCAGATGGCCACCACATCGTCTCAGGCTCTTCCGATCGAACAATTCTTGTGTGGAATGCCACGACGGGAGAGACAGTGGCAGGCCCACTCACTGGACACACAGATTCGGTCTACTCCGTGGCGTTCTCGCCAGATGGCCACCACATCGTCTCAGGCTCAGGCTCTTCCGATCGAACAATTCTTGTGTGGAATGCCATGACGGGAGAGACAGTGGCAGGCCCATTCACCGGACACACATATTCAGTCTACTCTGTGGCGTTCTCGCCAGATGGCCACCACATCGTCTCAGGCTCTTTCGATCGAACAATTCGTGTGTGGAATGCCATGACGGGAGAGACAGTGGCAGGCCCTTTCACTGGACACACAGATTCGGTCTACTCTGTGGCGTTCTCGCCGGATGGCCACCACATCGTCTCAAGCTCGGACGATCGGACAATTCGTGTGTGGAATGCCACGACGGGAGAGACAGTGGCAGGCCCTTTCACTGGACACACAGATTGGGTCAAATCTGTGGCGTTTTCGCCAGATGGCCACCACATCGTCTCAGGCTCGAACGATCGAACAATTCGTGTGTGGAATGCCACGACGGGAGCGACAGTGGCAGGCTCATTCATTGGACACAGAGATTTGGTCAACTCTGTGGCGTTCTCGCCAGATGGCCACCACATCGTTTCAGGCTCGGACGATGGAACAATTCGTGTCTGGAATGCCACGACGGGAGAGGCAGTAGCAGGCCCATTCACTGGACACAGAGACTGGGTCAGATCTGTGGCGTTCTCACCAGATGGCCACCACATCGTCTCAGGCTCAAACGATGGAACAATTGGTGTGTGGAATGCCACGACGGGAGAGACAGTGACAGGCCCGTTCACTGGACACAGAGATTTGGTCAACTCTGTGGCGTTCTCGCCGGATGGCCACCACATCGTCTCAGGCTCGGACGATGACACAATTGGTGTGTGGAATGCCACGACAGGAGGGACCGTGACAGGCCCATTTGTTGGACACAGAGATTCGGTCTTCTCTGTGGCGTTCTCGCCAGATGGCCTCCACATTGTCTCAGGCTCGGACGATGGAACAATTCGTGTGTGGAATGCCATGACGGGAGCGACAGTGGCAGGCCCTTTCACTGGACACACAGATTCGGTCAACTCTGTGGCGTTCTTGCCAGATGGCCACCACATCGTCTCAGGCTCTTTCGATGGCACAATTCGTGTGTGGAATGCCACGACGGGAGAGATCGTGACAGGCCCATTCACTGGACACACAGGTTCGGTCAACTCTGTGGCGTTCTCGCCGGATGGCCACCACATCGTTTCAGGCTCGGACGATCGGACAATTCGTGTGTGGAATGCCACGACGGGAGAGACGGTGGCAGGCCCTTTCACTGGACACACAGGTTCGGTCAGATCTGTAGCGTTCTCGCCAGATGGCCACCACATTGTCTCAGGCTCTTCCGATCAATCCATTCGAATGTTAGATGTTGCAAAATGGACAACCGAAAATGAAAATGATGTCGACTTCACTGATCACTCTGTGATCGATGACGACGGATGGATATGCGGTAGTAAAGGTGAACTATTAATGTGGATCCCACCAATGCATAGGGAACGTCTTCACCGTCCAAGTACTGTTTGGATTTCAGACGGACATGAAACCAGACTTGATCTTTCTAATTTCATGCACGGACACAGTTGGGCTACTTGTATCGATACTTAGATAGAATTACTACAATAATCGACGGGTTTTATCGTAGGTCATCGGATAGCATCCCATAAACTATGGCGCAGTAAAATACGCGCTGCACTGCTTTAGCAATTCGATAAATTTTGGCATCCAAAGTTAACACTAAAGACTATGAGGGCATGATTATGGCACAATGATCCGTTTCCGTTGACGATCGTCTGCCTGGTTATATGGTAAGTCAATGTCGTAGAACAAAAGAAATTCGTAGGGTGGAGCGCACCGGTTGGTAGATAACACGTCAATGAACAATTTACCATTCTGCTCCTTCACATGTGCAGTGGCACCCGCTCAAGCTTACAACAATAATGTTGCACATCCTTCGCGAGTGATATCAGACAGTCAATGCCAGCGGTATGAGCAAGGATAAGTAATAAAAGATCACAGCAACAATACACTATCTACAGATAGATAAAATAGAGGCAGCTCCCACAGACCGCGGCCCGGGCCCGGGACAATCCCTCTGCGTCGTCGTATTCGGGTGTTCGTATAAGAATAAAGCATATCCAAGTGCCGCACCGCCTTGCTGTTCACACCTTCTCTGAGGAATAACCCTCCACGCCGAACGCCTGCACGAGGTTCCTCTTGGTAGGCGCGCGCGGGGGTCGGCGGCTAAGACAGCTCGCAAAATACGCAATCTCTGAGCCAATTTCGACGACAAAGTCCCCTGCGATGAAACACCAGGGTGCGTCAGAACGAGGAGAGGAGATAAAGATGGGTTAGACGACATACATAAGTTGATCGAGTCCCAGAGTGGCCGCCAGATGCTCGTGTGGGGCGAGCCTGGATCCACTTTGTACGTGTCCCAACTGAAAGCCCACATCATGAAGAGCGAGAAAAATATCATCTGTATATTCGTCAGCCAGGAAACACGAGCCTGAGCAAGGGAGGAAAGAAAAGATGCCTATACCTCGATACAAACAGCCAACGCATTCAGTCCATCAGCAACATTTGTAGCAGTCCAGAACTGATTCCCGTGAATGACGCGGTCCTTCAGCGCGTTAATCTTTAACAACACCACCGACACATGTAACTAAGCGAGAGGAGGGCAGTGTACGGGAAGTATATGACGTACGACAAATTCCTGGTAATATGTGAACATTACGATGAGTTTGATTGATAGAAACTTGGCAAGAGGGCGGTTTCCGGCGAGCTCGTCCTTCGTCAGATGATAGAACAAGATCAAACCATACAGCGCAATGCTGCAAAGTCATCAATATAAAGGCCTCAAGGGGTACAGAGTAAGGCCAAACGTACCTGATGCTGGCAAAATCTATCGAGCTTAGATATACCTCTGCGTAGTGGACGCTATAGGGCCCAGACACGCATAAAACGTTGTAAGATTGGCATATGATGCCCGCGATAGTGGTGGCTGCGTAGTATATATAGATGAGCATAGGCCAGGACAGAGGAACAGCCAGTACATAGACGTACCCGGCAGGATCACAACATATTGCATGACAGACCACTACAGATACCAGGCTCGACTCGAAGGGGAAACCAACAAAATTCGGGTTCGGAAACTCACTTTCAGCGCGTACATGAAATAGGCCTACAAGAGGATCTGAGTCGTAAAAGTAGAAAAATCGACCCATGACGCACTTTCGAAGGACGATACCGCAAACAGCAAAACTAGGCACGTCTCGTCAAGATGCAACAAGACGGTCGGTCGTTTGATTATCCTTACCGGCATGGGAAGAGGTTGCTTGTCTTTCCGGGCGAGGGCACCCTCGGGAGAATGCCCTGCGGCAGTCGAAGCGACGAATTCGATGAGTAGTAAGCTGTGGCTATGTGAGCGAACGCTTGGTGCGGGTGTGGTCAGGAAAACTTTACAGGAAAGCGCTTAGGGTAATAGCCTTGTGTACTGCAGTCTTGAGTGTCCTACATCTCCGAAAACGATTCGACTCCACGCACCTCGTACACTATGCGAAGAGATTGAGACATGAAGAATTAAAGAAAAAAAAATGAGGGAGCGCTAACTCACCGCTTTGGACAAGTGAGTAGTAGGTATAGCTTCGGAAGAACCGGAAGGAAAAGAACGAAATGATGGCATATATAGGCGGCATATACAGTATTCGTATGCTTCAAGCCCCGAGGGGGAAAACCGATCAGATAGCAGAAGGAAGGATGCGAGATGCGACGTACATCTGTCGCTGCTCCGTACGCTTGGTATAGTTGCTACAGTATGTATGAATTCGCAGGGCACCGGATATAGTAAGGGCCATGGCATACCGACAATGTTGAAGAACGGATATCATAGAGATTATCACAGTCTAAAAGGACATACGAGCAAAACATAAGCTTATCGACCGCAAGAAACGTTATCGTAGGACATACGGCAGCAGCACACGCTCCCGCAACGGCCCAACCAACACGATGCGCATCCCAATGAGGACGTCTATCGCTCCAGAAACTAGACTGATCAACAGCTTGGGTATTGTCTGAGGGGCAAGACATTTATGGGTATGTGGATAGAGCGGGGGAGGGAAGGAAGAGTCGAAGCAGCCTCGCGGCAGACTCGAGGCACGGAATGTGCTCGGGGCCTGTCACCTGCCAGCGTAAGTTACTGCACAAAACAGGCCGCGGCCAATGGAAGCCGGCGAGAGCCGTGGTCAGATGATGGGCCGGGGCAGCCACCGCAGTCGTTGAGCTCGCATAGCCTTTAAAAGCATTCGAGCAGCGCAGCTGGTAGTACGGATGATTCGTACGATGAGTCGCTAAGCTGCCTCTGCCTGTGCCCACCGAGAAACCCCGAGAATGCTTAGTAATACTTAGTATGCATTCATTCTCTGGGACTCGGGGCGCCCGGGCCGTTCGTCAAGCCCACCAGTATTTATCATGACCTCTTCCAGTACCGTGTCCCTTGAACGGTTTCAAGCAGATATTCTATGCGCTGTCAAGAATCTTCTGCCATCTCTTCCCGAATGCCCACTTTGCTTCTCTTTCATTCGCCCTAGGATAGCTATGTAGTATTCTGCAGTCCACTTGAATCGTATGATGAGTTTTACGACTAACAAGCATATCAACTCTCGAACTATCACAAACGGTAGCTATACAATCCGTTTCCAGAACTTACCGTACAACACCTAACCGAAATCTCGTACCGATCGTTCAAAGGTACGCACTATTTACACCTTTTCCATCAGTCGACTCATCATGGAAGCCATCACGATCCCAACGGCCAAGACTTTTGCCCGACTCGTGCGCCCAGCCGAGACGATCCAGCGACAAGCTCGCAGCACGCACAAAGAGCGTGCCATCGAGCTCCGCGCGACCCTCCAGTCCGCCCTCACCACCACCCGCGTAATAGCCGGCGGGACGACCACCCCAACGCGCCGCGAACGACGAGAGCGAACGCACGGCCTTGCTTAAGTGTTCGTCCGGATGAGCAAGAGCATTCGCGATGACGCGCTGCCATGGGCCGCCCTCGGCACTGAGTGGCTTGCGTTCGGCATCGGGTGGAACTGGCACTGCTGGAGGCGCGGTGAGTCGATCAGACGTGGCATAGTAGAAATCTTTGATCGGGAGTGCGCCATTTCCCCTCGAGATGTACCATCCTGCGCACGTGGCAAGGTATGCCTTGAGAAGCGTAAGACGGCTCGAAAGGGGCACCGGAGGATTGGGCGCTTGTTCAGAGCGAAGGACGACGGTGAGCAAGAAGATTGCCGACGTAACAAGATGAGCACTGTTGGGGGGTTTAATATAAGATCGCATGTAGGAGTAAGAGGACGCACATGAAAAAGTCTGCGTTGAATGGACGGCCACTGTCGCCACGAGCATGCCAGCCTCCTACTCCAAACCAAATGACATTGCCCCATACAACTTCCTCTACCATTCCCTCCAACCTCTTCTCAATATCTGCATCTCCATGCGTATCCTCCAACCATTCGTCTGCCCATTCGCTCACCAATTTGGTCAAAGTGTCTCCCTCGTTTTTCACAATAGCAGAATATTGGTTTTCTTCTAACGAATCGCCGAGTCCCGCTTGCGTGAATTTCGGGTGATCACGAATTCGACGAAGAAACGCGAAATTCGGCCGCTTCTCTGCAAGAGTCGCAGGGCCAGCCAGCGAAATCGAAAGCCTAGACGTCAGACCGGCCAGGATACCGGGTCCTACGGGTTTGGCGAAGAACGAAGGTGGCACCAGCTCCGTCTGCTCCGCCTCGTGGATGGCGGCGCATGCAAGACCTGATAGTATCCCCATCTATCATTGGATCGAAGATGTCAAGGGCCGAAAATCGACAAACCTTCTGCAACTTGGCCAGGGAGGCCGAACTCAAAGCCATACATAAGATGAATGAAAGGATGTAAGAGGCCCGCTAGGACCCTGTTGAGCATCTCCGGATGCTTTTTCCCTTCATCGGCCGCCTTTTTGATATCTTTTACATCGTTGGCCGCAAGATCGGGGTCGAAGTTGGACGAAGACGACAATACAAAACGTTCGAAGGCTTCGTTCGGTGTGTGATTGCGGAGATATTCAGAGAAATGGTTTAGATACGCATCGTAGTACCTGAACATCCGGCCCGAATATCGTTCCTGCTGAGCCGGAAATTCCAACCAACCAATGCATACTCACCTAGCATCGCCAAGGTGTTCTGTAAAGTTCTTGTCCGTAATAGGCTCGGGACTGTCAAATGCAGGCTTGAGATAGTCGTGGCGCCTGTAGGCATCCGCAATGATGTCCGCTGATGCGCCGAGACCGTAGATGGCTAGCACATGGTGCGTGGCATGACTTTGATTGAAAAACGGAGTAATTTATGAGACGTGCGGTATAATTGTAAGTCATGGGTATATGGAACGCCACATACTTATGATACCCTTTGTCGTTAAAAAAGATATGGTTGTTCTCGCGGTTATGCAAGAGAACAGTCAAGAGGGCCTGAGAACTGGCTGCGGTGGGACCAGGTAGCCCTACTACACCCGTCGAGAGAGGAACGGGGTAGAGTCTCTCGAGTAGTTCAGACTTGTCGCTGCTTCGAGAGGACATAGGGGCTAGTGGAGCAAGTTCGACCCAGTCCAATTTATATACTTGGGCGGTAAACTCATGACTGACCGTGATGAGCGTGATTCGTCAGACGACGTCATACACGGCATGAGTTTGTAGTCACATGCGTGGTCACATGAGTGTCAGCCATATGGTGCCTAAAAAGGGTCGAATTGAATATTTCTCAAACTGCAACCCCACTTCTTACTTGGCTCTTCCGGGAGAGAATCGCGGCAAGGTGGGGCACTGCGGTCGATTAGTGATCACAATGTGATTACATCTGGACGCTACTCCGGAAAGGGAGATAAAAGGCAATGGCAACGGGTCACTCTGAGGGCAGGGAGGCATTTTCCATCAGAGACGCAACTTGAAGCGTAGTTGCCCATGAATAAAACAGGGTATTCACGCACGCGTGGTCGATGCATGTAACCTCCTTTTCTCGCTCTGTCTCCCGTTAAAAAACACTACTTGCGAGCGCAGGGCATCTTAGCAGGCTAAGAAAATCATTCATATTCGCATCCCAGGGCGTTTAGAATCCAACTTCCTCCTTATGTTTTGCGCTCGTGTGTTCCTTGAACGTATCATTCAATTCAAATTTGCTGAGCTGCCAAATTGTCCGTGCAGTGCGTCTTACCTCTCGGACGACTGCTGATACCCTCTCTTTCCAGAATCTCATTACCTCTTTCCACTCGAACTTACCTGCGATTGAGCCATAACAAGTGCGATCGCCGTCGGAGGCACGCATGACCCTATTGCAGGCCGTCGAGATCGTCCGAGACCTTGTCTCCATAATGAGGGAGGTCATGGACGATGCGGCAAAATTCTGCCCGTCCCATTCTTCCTTCGTTCGCTTCGCTGCTGAACAGTTATGGACCAAAAATGCAGATGACGGTGAATGGACAGCAGTCAGTTAGTACCTTGGGTACTACAGTAGTCGAGGTATGTTTCAAGCTGGCCAGCGATAATGGGCAAATACAATGTTTGACTGGGCGATAGAATCCATACAAGAACTCGTCAGCAAAAATGAACAGGGCAAAACGTACCAGGGATACCTGAGGTTGACGTCGTCTCTGCCTTTCGACCGCCTCCGCCAATGCCAGTCAAATATACGGCGCACTCTGGGTGACTCACCGGATACACTCGATGAGATATATTGCACTCCATATCGGAAGATATTGGCGACTGGGAATGCGCCCACTGGCACCGACCATTCATTCCAGTGCGTCGCAGTGGCGTCCCATCCACTTCGTATCAAGGGACTTACTTGTAGAGCTGACCTGCTCACTCACTGGTCAACGTAATCGGGATGAAAACACGTCATGGTCCATGTCCTTTCTTCCGCGCACGAGGACCAGAATCTTGAACCCTGAACCTTGAACCTTGAACCAACCAACGCTGACGCTTCGGGTTGGCGCGAAAGTCTATTGAACATGAGCAAGGGACGGAATTGTTGCGTACACGCAATCGGACTGTCGTATATGGGCAAGAAGTTCTAGGTAACGAAGAATTAAACCATGCTGGGCATACTGGGCCTTCATTTAGCTTCGTGCATGAGTGAGACGAAGCGGAGCAAGAATCTGCGCGTGCCCGGAGTTTTATCTGTGTGCCCACTTTTGGGGTGTTTATGTAACACAAACAACTGGTCAAAATCATGATCGCGTAAGACGACCACTCGCTGACTCACGCGACTCGCTCGTACTGTACTCATGCTCGTGCCAAGCTCGGTCTCTAGCCAACTGAGCAAAAACCAACTAAATGAAACCAAGGACTAGCTAAGTCAGAAGTCATGCTATGTATATCGACGCCATTGGATGCTATGTTGCCTGCAGCTCCAACATCTCAAACTTGCTGTCAGGGTCATACCTCGAACGATTTTGTTGGTTGATCACGCCATTACTCCTGGAATTTCCAGGAGAAAGAGGCGTTACTACTACGAACCGTAGCAGAACTTGGTCGCTGCACTATTCCCGTCACCGGAAATGTAATCAAACGTCTGATGAATGGAATGCTCGACGGGCCCGCAGCATGCATGCTTTACAGCAATCCACCAGCACTAGGCGAAGTAGAATCGTATTCTCATTCCACAGCCTGCAGTTTATCCCCGTCATGGCATGATAGTATCGTAATGTAGTAATTAGTGAAGGCAATGACACTTTGAGCCCATCCAAAAGATGGTGAGCCCATGGCGAACTGATATCATATGGGTACAGTAAATAGCTGACCAAGTCGGAAATCATAAAGAAGCCTCTCATCTCGTCCAACTCCACTTTCATGCATCTCCTCGCTGAGTTCTCCCTCTGCATTTCCTGCTCTTGAACTGCAAGAAAGCCAGACGGAAGGCACAGACAGGATAGCAACGGCGTGGGATGCAAAATCCGAGTCGTCGCACGTCACCCGCTTCTCAGTACTTCGGTTTCTTTCTTGTGCTCTCAGGAGCGCTCCTGCCGGAACCGGTCGGGCGATGTGGAGACCTTCTACCATCTGGCGCATCATAAAAAATCAGAATCGTATGGTCAAAAGGTGCGTGCCGAGGGTTATTTCGGCGCCGAAATAACGGGGTGAAACAAGCCCTTCCTTACCTGAATCCCCGCTTCGACTATCCACTTGACTGGATCGTCGTCGTCGCCGGCGGTTGCTTCTTGGCTGATCGATGACCTCGGGACAATTTCCCATGTTCCCAACTACCCATCCCGATCCTTGCTGCGCTTCGTTGGCCCGAGGCGGTAGGCTTCGATGACGTTCCCCTGTAGAACGTCTCGATAAAGTAGGTCCCGTGCCCTCCGGCGACTTGTGTGGAGGCGGGGAGGGATACGAGGCTGTGGGTACCTGGGGCAGCAGGACGGCTTGCTTGAGATAATCGTCGCGAAGACGCTGATAAATATCTTCCACAAGGGGTTGAAAGACAGAGATGAGCCACTTCGTGACAACATCAATACCCTGTTCTCTGTACAAGCCCCCCACGTAGGCCTATGCACATTTAGGAAGGTCTCCTTCGTAGTAGAGGACAACTAGTACCTTGAAGACGCCCACTTTTGGGGCACATTGCAGGTTAGAGGAATGTAGTCATGAGAGTATAGAGCTAGGGTTATACCTTGGACTTTTTGCATAGTTCGGAGACTTTCATTTTGACGTTTAGGGAGATTGACCTTCTCGTGTAGCCCGTATTGCACACAGCTGAGAGTATGTCATTATGTATGCCTCGTGCGATGTAGGGGATACATCACATCTCTGCGACGACGTCTTTGCACTTTATATGATCTCTGACTTTCTGG
>Ga0137358_10000041_pt1 | contig 38161 bp, 33 predicted proteins | sample Mad1_20_16metaG_FD_105551 | JGI IMG/M metagenome (GOLD analysis project Ga0137358, IMG submission 105551) | Vadose zone soil microbial communities from Angelo Coast Range Reserve, California, USA - Mad1_20_16 metaG | ecosystem: Environmental > Terrestrial > Soil > Vadose zone | place: USA... | reverse complement strand
CGTTGCGCACTTTGGCGTCCGCAACGGCTGTCAGCTTCGGCTGCCTATTATTCGGTGCTCTTTGGCTAATTAATCTTTCTCCAACCCTTGCTGCCGATCCTACGGTTCCGACCAATGTTGATTCGCATCTCCAACGTCTAATTCAGAGAGCGAAGAACGCGGCGAAAACCAATACGAACCTTGCTCCGCAAACCTTTGCGACACCACTATCCCTGGCGGATACGCGGGATATCCCAGGGAGATTTGATACGAATGGGCGGGTGTTAGTTCACATCCACCTGGATGGGACACAGAGTATCGAGGCCCTCGAACGCGCGTTGAATTCCCAGAATATCAAAATCCAAGCGAAGAACGCTACCTACCGCCATGGAATCATGTCTGCTTACTTCACTCCGGCACAAGTTGAAGCCACTGCCCGTTTGGCCGGCGTTCGGGCGGTTACCATGGAAGGAAAGCCGCATGCCAATGTGGGAGCAGTGACTTCAGAGGGTGCAGTCGTTTTAAAGACCGATTTGGTGAACAAGCGTGGTATTAAGGGAGACGGCATTACGGTCGGCGTCTTGTCTGACAGTTTTAATACCGCCTATCTAAACGTCCAGAGTCCCCCCGCAACAACCGCAGCGCAGGACGTAAGCACAGGCGACCTCCCGGTGGTTAATGTCCTGGAGGATTTTGATAATGGGGGATTCGGGGGCACTGACGAGGGGCGAGCGATGTGCCAAATCGTTTACGACTTGGCTCCGCGTTGCAATCTCGCATTTGCTACCGCGTTCGTTAGCGAAATCGACTTCGCTAATAATATTGTTGCTTTGCGGGCGCAGGCTAACTGCGACGTTATCGTCGATGACATCAGCTATTCCGACGATCCAGTTTTCTCGGATGGACTCCTGGCCCAAGCAGTTAATACGGTAGCTTACAGCACTTCCTTGCCGGGTCATCCGGCGGTTTACTGTTCATCCGCCGGGAATGAGGGCGACAACGGGTATATCAGCACCTACCGCGATCTTACCGATAAATCAGTCCGCACGGCCGGAAATCACGGCAACTTGAAGCTCGAGCAAGTCGATCCAGTTCTCACCGCCGGTGGATGGCACAATTGGAACCCGAATGGTGGAAAGGAACCGGTTACGACCATTGATGTTCCCCCTGCGAGTCCGAGCTTCACCGGCTTCTCCTACAACTTTTTCCTTCAGTGGGACGATGTGTTCGACCAAGCGGACGGCATCACTACCGACTTCAATACTCTCGTCTTCGACGGGGACGGTAACTACCATCCGGAGCTGAGTGGGACCAGCGATGCATTTACGATCCAGCAACCCTACCAACAGACGGGTAACCTTATTTTGGGGACGACCTAGCAGATTGCCATCACCCGGACTAAGAAAAAAGACCCGCTAGCGCCTCCTCCGCCGGCTGCCCATCAGCTCAGCATCCAGACCTTCTTGGATGGAATCGGGAACATTACCGGCAAATACTTTCATGCCAGCCCTCTGAATGTGCGGACTACGTACGGTCATAATTCAGCAAACGGAGCAATCGATTGCGCCGCCTATGTGTACGATTGGACCGATAAGAAACCTTTCCAGCCGGTCATCGAGGCGTTTACGTCACCCGGCCCGGTGTTGATTTACTTCGATCAGAACGGAAATCGCCTGACGACTCCGGAGCTGCGCGTCAAACCGGAAGTCGCCGGTGTCGACGGTGTCGGCACTACTTTCTTTGGCAGTCCGTACCAAGCGGATCAGTTCGCGTTTTTTGGCACCAGTGCGGCCGCTCCTCATATCGCCGGTGTTGCCGCTTTGATAATTCAAGCTGCGGGGGGACCTGGTTCAATTGATCCGGGCTCGGTTAAGTTCGTGCTGGAGGCGACGACCCCGGCCCACGATATCGATCCCCTATTTTGTTCAGCACTGGGTGCAAGTTCCAGTGGGTTTGTGGCGGTAACCGCACAGGGAAGCGTTACCGACGGTCCAAATTACCTTACGGTTTTCTATTTGGGACATCCCGGCCAATCACTCGAAAGTCTGACCATCGACGCTTCAAAAGGCGACCTGATTTTTGATACGAAAGCCACAAATCCCGCTCCCACCATCGGCACAACCAGAGGCATCGCACCTGGCGACATATCTTTCGTTAGCGGTCCGGCATCTCCACAGGTGACCCTCAAATTTACACCCGGAAAATTCGCATCCGGTGACTCAGTTAGTTTCACGATCGACCAGGATAATGCGCTAACCAAGGTTTCCGGCGGTCAGTCGGATTATCTCGGCGCTGGAACGAAGTTCACCGCGAGCTTCGGTCCGACTAAAGATACCGTGATCGGGACCTTTCAGAATACCATCGGCTTCGGCTTCAGCCGAGCGGATGGTTTTGGCTTGGTCGACGCTCAGGCAGGAGTTGATCTCATCTTGGGGCCCTCCTCGAAGCCGGCTCCCTGAGTTAGTTGAGTTGAGTCGCCCCTAGCTAGCGGCAAACGATGGAGAACACCCGGCGTGCGAATACAGCCGGGTGTTTTGTATACTTTGCCGAGCCATCGCGAAGAAAATACGATTCGTGCGGGCGAGATGATAGCGACTAAGGCCGTGCGAGGCTCACAGTCCGCCATTCTAACGAAGGGAAGAAGCACACCGTTTTGCCGGACTGTTTCGCCCTACCCGCCGTGCCTGGCTTCGGGCTTCTAAATTGTGCTTGGCCGGTTCAATCGGCGGTTCAGTTCAAAAGCAGCGCTGATGAGCGCCATATGCGTGAATGCTTGAGGAAAGTTGCCCAGGTGCTCCCCGGAAGGACCTAGCTCCTCAGCAAACAAACCGACGTGGTTCGCGTACCCCAGCATCTTCTCGAATAGAAAACGCGCCTTATGTACATCTCCGCTGCGGGCTAAACATTCGATGAACCAGAAAGAACACATGCAAAAGGTTCCTTCGGTTCCGATCAATCCATCCGGGCTTCGATACCGATAAAGCAACGAATCGTCAACCAACGCATTTTCGATCGCTCGGAGGGTAGTAAGCCAACGCGGATCGGTCGGAGAAATGAATCGGACCAACGGCGAAAGCAAGCATGCGGCGTCCAACCAATCACCATCCTGTACTTGAACAAAACTCTGCAGTTTTTCGTTCCAGAAACGTTTATAAATCTGATTGTGGATATCATCGCGAGTCTGTAACCAGCGGGCACGGGGTGCGGGATAACTTCTCTTGATCGAGAGCCGGATCGCGCGGTCGATCGCTACCCAACACATGAGACGGCTATAATAGAATGCTTGCTGTCCACCACGAACCTCCCAAATGCCTTCATCCGGTCGATCCCAATTTTCGCAGACCCAGTTGACTATTCGGACAATATCGCCCCAGAGGTCGTAACTGATTTGCTCTCCGAACTTGTCGTAGATATAGAGGGAATCCATCAGTTCGCCGTAGATATCTAACTGGAGCTGATTAGCGGCTCCGTTGCCGATACGGACCGGTGCGCTACCTCGATACCCAGTAAAGTGAGTAAGTATTTCTTCCGGCAGCTCGTGACGGCCATCAATCCCGTACATTATTTGCAGGGGCCGATCTGGTGTGGCCTCGGCGCAGCGCGCCTCCAACCACTTGATAAAGGCACGAGACTCTTCCGTAAATCCTAACCGGCTTAATGCGTAAAGGGTAAAGCTTGCATCGCGAATCCAAGTGAAGCGATAATCCCAATTCCGGCCTCCCCCAAGCAATTCCGGCAGACCAAAGGTCGGAGCGGCCACGATCGACCCATATTGCCGGTTAGTTAATAGCTTCAACACCAGGGCCGAGCGATCCACTATTTCTCTCCAACGGCCGGCATAGTTTGATCGTCCAATCCAAACCTGCCAAAAGTTTAATGTCCCCTTGAACGATTCCCTTTCGCGAACAGTAAGGTCTTCCCCGCCTTCTCCGCGATCGAGTTCAAGCACAAACAGGGCCTTCTCACCCGCTTTCAGCACGAAATCGCTGACGATGCCATCCCCTTCGCGCTTGAGCGGCGCTTGCGTACGTAATCGCAAGGCAGAGACTTGAGAGCCCTCGGGGAGGAACAGCACTTCGGTTTCCGAGACTTGCTTGATCTGGTGAGAGACGCGGGCGTAGTCAAATCTCGGCTCACAGACCATTTGGAAGCGAACCTCACCGCGGATACACTTGGCACGCCGGACAATTCTTGAGCATTCAACCCGCTCTTGTTCTGACGCTGCGGTGCTAAATACCGGCATAAAGTCGACCACTTCAGCCACCCCGTCCGGAGACAGAAAACGGGTGAGCAGGATGTTCGTGTTTGGCACGTAGCTCTGTTTGGGTCGACTATTTTGCAAGACCGGCGCAATTGAAAATCGTCCACCTTTATCTACGTCCAACAGGCTGGCAAAGATAGAGGGCGAATCGAAGTTCGGAAAGCAACAAAAGTCGATTGAACCGTCGATTCCAATGAGGGCAACGGTTTCAAGATTGCCAACTACGCCATAGTTTTCGATCGGTTGATAGCCGTTGGTCATAAGACGAGCTTATGCGTTCAACGGAAACAGGCAATCCGAACCGCGCTCACATTAGCTTATTTCGTCAGGCCGCTGCCTGAGCTAATTCGTATTTCATTCGTTGCAGCAATCGCCGTGTCCGACCGTGCATTCACCAACTCGAGCAACTTTTCCGGAGACCGCGGAAGCTTACGGCCGCCGGATCGCCGAAATCACCGTACGCTGGGTGAAAGGAAAAGCGTTTAAATCTTTCGCTGGCATTCTCGGGCGGCCGCGAGAATTTAGGGAATGGAGGGCTTTTCAATCTGGACAAATCTGCAATTGTCCGATCAGGCGGAAGCATACCTGATTCGGGAAACTAAAGGCCACCGACTGACCATCGCGCCGCCGGGCGAGGATGTTCTGGAGGTCGGGACCATCGATCACCGTTTGCTGGACTCTGACATCGCGTTCGGACAACCAAACCCGGAGGATCTCCAAAACAGTCCGCGACTTCGCTGGGCCCATATATCGAGCGCTGGGTACACTCGTTACGATACACCGGAATTACGGGCCGCCTTTGGCAAACACCAGGTAATTCTGACCAGCAGTTCGGCCGTATTTTCTGAGCCTTGTGCCCAACATGCGCTCGGCTGGCTGCTCGCGGAAGCTCGGCAATTTTATCCGGCATTTCGCAACCAACTAACCGATCGAGCCTGGCCGCAAAACGACATGCGAAGCAAGTGTCACCTATTAGGTGATCAGACCATTCTGATCGCCGGATTCGGTTCGATTGGCCATCGATTGGCTGAGTTGCTCCGGCCGTTCGCGGCCGCCGTCTTTGGCTATCGCCGGAATCCAGCTCCAGATCAATTTGCCGAGGTGATCGGACCGGATCGGCTGGAAGCAGTATTGGCGACGGCGGACCATGTCGTTAATGTCCTTCCGGCTAGCCCGAACTCGGTCCATTTTTTTGACACCGCACGCTTCCAATCGATGAAAACCGGAAGCTGTTACTACGCCATTGGGAGGGGAACAACCACGGATCAACCAGCGTTGATCAGCGCGCTGTCCACTGGTCACCTGGCGGCGGCGTATCTTGACGTGACCGACCCAGAACCTCTTCCGCCCGAGCATGAGCTATGGAACTTACCCAACTGTCACATTACTCCTCATACCAGCGGTGGACACGAGAACGAAGCGTTGCGGTTGGTAAAACATTTCGTGGAAAACTTGCGGCGTTTCGAGGCTGGAACAGCGTTGGTTGACAGGGTCTTTTAGACAAACAGCGTGTCTGCATCGGCTATTTCTTTCCTACCACCTCTCGATGGCGAAAGCATCCCACCAAATGATCGTTCACCATTCCCACTGCCTGCATGAATGCGTAGCAGGTGGTGGGACCGAGAAATTGAAATCCGCGCTTTTTTAGTTCGGCGGCGAGCCGTCGTGATTCATCGGTAGCGGCCGGAACCTGTGATAGTGATTTCCAGCGATTGACCAACGGACGGTTCCCAACAATCGACCACAAGAAATCAGCTAGTGATCCAACCTCGGCGATAACGCGGCGCGCCGCTTGGGCGTTCGCTACCGCCGCTTCGATTTTTTTTCGATTGCGAATGATGCCGGGATCGGCCAATAGCTTGTCGATTTTAGCTGCGTTATATTTGGCTACGGCGCGGATGTCAAAATTGGCGAACGCTCGTCGGAAATTCTCGCGTTTCCGTAGAATCGTCAGCCAACTCAAGCCGCTTTGCATGCTCTCTAGAACCAGCATTTCGAAAAGGTGCTGATCGTCCCGGGAAGGGCGTCCCCACTCGGTGTCATGATAGCGGATGTATTCGACATCAGTAGTAGCCCATCCACAGCGCGGCCGCGAATCAGGAACCTTGGCTGGAGTGCTCACAATTCTGGAGATCGAAGCGGTCGGCATTGAATCCGTCGAGCGAATTCGCCTTGCGCTTCTCCAGTAGATGCATTTTTACTACCGCCGCAAGCTTCCTTCGCCATGCACTCGCTTCAATCGCCCTTTTGGACCCTAGCTAAATTCTCACTGCTGGCCACGACGATTGCGGTCTCCAGTCCCGGAATGCTGCTCGCACAAGATGCCAAATCTAAACTGAAGTCACCGATCACCGATCCGACAGCGGCAAAATCGTCTGCCACTCCCTCAGCGACCAAGGGAAGAGCGCAAGCCACTCCCGACAAAACGATGGTCGAAGCGGCTCAACAAGCGCTGGGAGACGCCGCGAACAAGGTTTTGAATCGAATACAAACCGAGGAATCTGACGTTCATACGCGATTGGGGTATTTTGAGAAAGATGACCGGCTCGACCCAAGTACTTTTAAATCGGTTGACGAGGTTGCGCAGTGGCGAACCCTGCTGGCCGAACTGAAACAGCGATCCGAATCGGTGGCCGATCTTTACAACAATCTCGGAAAGTACCTCGACATCGCCCTACGCAATGCCAAGGTAAACGAACAAATTGCCGCACGCTTCAAAGAGGAAGTCATCAATGGCTTTCCTTGGGATACGATCCATAAAAAAAATGCGCTGATGTCGGAATACATCACCGATCATGGGAAACTCCTTGATTTTTATGAGAAAAATTGGGGGAGTTGGAAAGCGGCCAGTGGAACCGTGGTTTTCCAAGATGCGCACTTGGCAGTGACCTTCCAGAAGTTACGCGATCAGATCATCGCCACTGGGAAGGAATTGAATGAACAATACAAGGCCATGTCCGAAGAATAAAACCTGTATCTGAATCGCGGAATGCACAGTGTAAGACCCGAAATTCGCAATCCACGATTTTAATATTCCCCCCAGTAATATTTCATGAAGTATCTCGTCTCCGCTCTTTGCTTTTCCGCTCTGCTGCTCAGCACCCCGATTACTTTCGGTCAAACACCGACGTCGAGTTCGCCGTCGCCGGGGTCTAAGGCGCGCGGATCAGCTTCAACCACGCCAAGCGGCTCGGCCAGTCCAGGCGCTACTTTCTCGCAGAAGGGCTTTGAGGAAGCGGTACAAGGCCTCAAGGAGCGGATAGGCGCAGCATCAGAGACAGTGATGGGTCGGATCACAAACCAGGAGAAAGATGTGCGTAACCGATTTGCTTATTTCGATAAACCGGAGCGCTTGGATCCGAACAGCTTTGCGACGAAAGAGGAAATCGATCCCTGGCGAACACTTCTGGACGAATTCAAACAAAGCAAAGATTTAGCAGTTAAGCTCTACCTCAATGCCGACGCAGATCTGGACAACGCCTTAACCAACCAACGTCTCACCAGAAAGATTGTCGACCCAATACGAAAGGAGCTGATCTCTACCTTTCCTTGGGAAAGTATAAACAGAAGAAACCAGTTGCTACAGAATTACATCGACGCACATCGGTCATTATTGGATTTCTTCGCCGCCAACTGGGGCTCATGGAGCAAGGGCTCCGAAACCGGAAAACCGGTTTTTTCGGATCCAAAAATTGCCGCGACCTATCAAGGGCTTCGGGACAAAGTCGCCGGACTCGGTAAACAGATTACGGATTTGAACGCGAAAATATTGCAGTAACTGGCAACGTCGGATTAGAAGAGCTCACGCAAAGACGCAAAGGCGCAAAGAAGAGAAGTGAGGCCGAGATTTGAGCCTGAGCTGCTCGGCTTAGGAACCGTTCCCGCTACCAGCCAGGGCGTGGGCCGCGGCGGAACATCAACTCGCTGATACGCCGACAAAAGTCTCTTACTAGCTACCAACCATCTCTCACCTCTCACTCTCCCTCCATCCTTTGCGCCTTTGCGTCTTTGCGCGAGTTTTCCTTGAAGCCCTAGCGGCTTGTGTTTTGCGTGGCAAGAGCCGATCTCTAACGGTGTTATTGCCGGCGGAGCGGCCCCGGCGCATCCTCCAGCGGGAAGAGAAAACAAGTGGTCGTGCCGTGGGCGTAGAGTTTTCCCTCCTCATCGACCAACCTGCCTTCCGCCGTCGCTGTGCGGGTTCCGCTGTGCACTGCGTGTCCAACCGCTCGCAACAGCCCGGTTTCCGCGGTGATCGGTTTAACAAAATTGACCTTTGTTTCAATAGTCGTGTAGCCGACGCCGGAACTCAGCGTCGTATAAATGGCCACGCCCATGCAAGTATCCAACAGTGTCATCGCATACCCGCCGTGTACGATGCCCATCGTATTATAAAATCTCTCATTTGGCGTGGTTACAATGGTTGCTCGGCCGAATTCCATATCCCATAAATCGAACGGAATAACGTCGCGAATCGGCGGCGGTGGGAGTTGGCCATCTTTCACCTGCCGCAAAACTTCCAAGCCGCTGTATTTCCGCATGACCGCAAAGGGAATAACGCCAGTCTTAGGTTTGGCAGACGAATCCCGATCGACATTTCTCACCATGGCGATAAAGGGAGCAGCCTGTATGGTTCAAGCAATAGGAATCTGTTTAAAAAGATCGCTGAACCCGCAGATTCAACCGGAGTCCGCAAAGAAAGATTCTTAAACAAAGAGATCGCAAAGATCTCAAAGAGGGTTCCGGTTTTGTCCAGCCTCGCATTTATTCAAAAGGCCTAAAGCGATGGTGGTTTGGCCCTATAGCCGGATCGAGCCCTGCTCTCTTTGAGACCTCTGTGGCCTCCTGTGCAAAGTCCTCTTGGCGGCCTTCTGTGAACCCGCAATTTCTGCTCGTCAAAAACGGTCGACCCAGCGATGTTGTTTACATGCAGGCAACAGCTGTTCCCCCAAATGCCACTGGAGAGCGTCCCGGGTTTTTCCTCAACGGTCCGCTCGTCGCCGTCGTAGGAATTATCTTGGTGCTCGGAGCTCTAGCGCTGATTTTGTCCCAAGCACTGGGACGATTGGCCAACGCAGAAGCGACTACTGGATCTCCACCGATTGGGCTCTTGCCCGGATTCGGTCTACTTCTCATAGCGTTGGTGATCCTCCGCGGATTTCGTCTGATGCGCCGAGACCAGGCTTTGGTTCTTTATTCCGGCCAGAAATATCTTGGCACGATTCGGGGCGGAGGTCTCTTCTGGACTAATCCTTTCGTCAGCCGGCGCAAACTTTCTCTGCAAAGCCATCAATCGACTGTCCAACATGCATTCGATGGAAGTCGGTCCCTCACGGCAAACGTAACCTGGCAAGTGACAGACACGGCGAAAGCTTTGCAACTTTTCGATCACTACGACCAAGCGGTTCGTCAAAGAATTAATGAAGCTCTCGCGGAAACGAGTGGAAGCGATAATCCCGATCGTTTTAAAAACTCGCTTGAGCAGCGCCTGGGTGAGATCGGTGCGTCGGTTCGCCAGGCTGAATTGCGCGGCGGTCGCGTCGCGCTCTAGGGCTGAAGAATAGCCGATAGCCAATAGCTAATAGCCAACGGCACTGAAGAGCCGGGCCATTCCGCCCGGACCGGCGTTTCTTTTTCGGCTATCGGCTATTATCGAGTCCGTACCATCTGCGAAGTTCCTTCTTGGCCTGTGGTGAATAGGAAACGCTCTGATTGAGAACAGAAACCTGATTGTTCAGATCGGTGATCGTTATCCGAAAAATGCGCGAGCTGGCGGAATTGTCGTAAAGCCAGGGAATGGCGGCGGCGTTCGGCTCAATCGCACCACTATAGCTGATCCATTGTCCACCGGCCACCTGGGGAGCCTGGTCAGAAATGTAAGAAATCGGGGGAGTGTTGGTGATGTCTTCGACTCGAACGCTCCGAAGCTGGATTGGCTGTTTAATCCGCAGCCCAAAGGTCCACCGTAAATAATGTTGGCCGTCCAAAATTATGGCGCCAAGTTCCGCGCTGGTAACCGCATACCGATCGTTTTCAGCCGGAGCGAATTTTCCTCCAGATCGTTGCGATTCAATCGCGCCGCCGACTGCCGAAGTTTGCACATTTCGTGATCCGGATGCGCAGCTGGCCAGGATGATCAGTCCAGCGCCAATAGCTATTCGTGCCAGGTGACTAATGGGCATTTGCTTCCTTGGCGAAGTGCTGTCTAGGAGGTTTTTCCGGTGCCAAAGATCTCTTGGAAGAACAATTGCATTTGGTTCCAGGCGCGTTGAGCGACAGCAGCGTTATAGCTGAGTCCTTCCAGATGGAATTTGTCCACGTCCGGATTCATGAAGGCGTGTACCGCCCCCGAATAGCTCAAGAATTGAAAATCAATTTTTCCTTGATCAAGCGACTTGATGAACGCGAGCCGCTGATCCAAGTCGACGTGAGGGTCAAGCTCCCCCTGTAGGACTAAAAATTTCGCGTGCGTCTTCGCGGCAGCATCGGCCGGAAGCGGCACCAACGCTCCGTGAAAGCTGACGATCCCTTTAAGTGGCGCCCCACTGTAAGCTAAGACCTGGCACGCCGCGCCACCGAAACAGAAACCGATGGCAGCGAGCTTAGACTCGTCGACTAACCCTGAACCGGTCAACTGATCCAAAGCCGCCTTCGATCGTTCCGCCATGACAGGCTTTCCGTAAAGAGAACTGGAAAGCTCCTTTGCTTTATTCGGATCAGTGGTCGATTGGCCATCTCCGTACATGTCCGCCACAAAAGCAACGTATCCCAACTTCGCCAAAGCCTCAGCTCGACCCTTCACGAAATCGTTCAAACCCCACCATTCCGGCACCACTAGAACGCCGGGCAACTTCTTCCCGTCGGTTTGGGTATCGTCATACGCCAAACACCCGATTAGATGAACCCCTCCCTGATCGTAAGGAACCGTCTTCGTCACGATCTTAGCTTGAGCGCAGGCCAGCCAGGCAATCAGGAAGAACCCGAGAACGGCAGATTTCATAGGAGCCGCCTTATCAGGGTTAGCTTCGCCGTCAAGGTGGTTTTTCTACGAAGCGACCAAACTCGAAGCCAGATTAATTGCTAGCGCCAGGATGACAGTGTTGAACAAAAACGAGAGAAGAGCATGGACCAGCGATAACCGTCTAATGAGTTTAGACGTGATCGCGACGTCCGAGACCTGAAAAGTCATACCGATCACGAAAGCAAAATAAGCAAAATCAATGAAGTCAGGTTCGTCGTCCTCCTCGCCGGGAAAATTCAGGCCGGCGCCATGCCGGCCGCGCTGATCAGGATCCTCGGTCCGGTAGTAGGCATGGGCGTAGTGCATTGTGAAAACGGTGTGAATTAAAAACCAGGAATGGACGACAGTGAAAGCCGCTAAACCGACGTGTTCGCCCAGCCGAGCGCCAGAGGTCCCCTTTGCCGTCCCGAGCAAGAACGCGACCGCAAATAGGCTGGCGCAGGCACCGATGAGCACAAGGCTGAATATTAGCGTCCGGCCCGTGTCCTGGAGCCTCGCTGTCAAGACCGCGCATTTTGCGTCAGCGAAAATGATTCGGATCCATGCGAGCAAAATCGCTGTCATGGCAAAGGCATTCCAAGAAAGGATAAGCTGCAGAGGTAACCGATGCAGACCCATGGTTACTACGAAGACGATTATACCGACGGCCAGGGCGACGGCCACCCGACGGTGCGCATCAAAGTTAAGGATAAATTTTTCCATCGATAGATTTTTCCTCGAGCAAGACTGAACGGCATCGAAAATCGTTGATGGCAGATTCTTTGCTTAGCGAAGTTGCAGCAAGCTGAATTGTGTCTTCAGGCGCTCGATGCTTTCTCGTTCAACGACACTCGTTTGTAACAGAGTTGTTACCTTTAAAGGTTTGCCAGCAACTTGGGGTTTCCTCTTTGCTCTTAGCGTCCCGCAAACGCTATGGAATTATTTGGTGAACACCTCGCTCTAGGCACAGGGATCTTCCTGATCCTGGCGCTGTTGATGGCTCTCAGTTTCGAGTTCGTCAACGGCTTCCACGACACGGCAAATGCCGTTGCCACCGTAATCTACACGCACTCTCTTCGCCCGGTCGTAGCAGTGGTATGGTCTGGTTTTTGTAACTTGATGGGAGTACTCACATCCAGTGGCGCAGTCGCGTTTGGCATCGTTGCGTTATTGCCGGTCGAACTTGTTTTAAACGTCGGATCAGGGGCGGGTTTCGCAATGGTTTTTGCGCTGCTTATTTCCGCAATTATCTGGAATGTCGGCACCTGGTACCTGGGGCTGCCCGCATCCAGCTCGCATACACTGGTCGGCTCAATCATGGGCGTCGGACTTGCTAACTCTATGATCACTCCGGGCCACGTATTTGGCGAGGGTGTCAATTGGGCCAAGGCGCAAGAGGTCTTCACTAGCTTGCTGGTCTCGCCGATCGTGGGATTTGTCTGTTCTGCGCTGCTTCTATTGCTAGCTAAATTCCTGATCCGTCGTCCTGAACTCTACGCTCCAGCCGAGGCTGGCAAATCGCCACCGTGGTGGATTCGGCTTCTCCTGATCTTTACCTGTACCGGGGTCAGTTTTTCGCACGGCTCCAATGACGGTCAGAAAGGGATGGGCTTAATTATGCTGATCCTGATCGGGATTTTACCAGCCGTATACGCCTTGGATCTGGGTACCAGCAGCCAAGCGTTGAAGAATCTCGAAACAGCGATCCAACCGGTTACCGAGATCGTGGATAAGTATGCCAAGGATCGCCCAGCAACGGCGGACGGAGCAAAGGACGAGCTCTCTGCGTTTCTGAAAACAACCGGCCATCTGTCCGATAAAACCTTTGGCGCGATCGGGGTCGAAATTCAGAATCTGCAATCCAAGCTGCAGGGCAAGAGCAAGTTCAGCGACATCCCAAAAGAACAGCGGTCGGATCTGCGTACCGCAATCTATCTCATTCACTCATCGATAACCAAACTCAGAAAACAACACTTGGTTAGCGACAAAGCAGACGACGCGGCGCTCGGGCTGTTTGCTTCGGGATTGAAGTCAACGACCGATTTCATCCCTCCCTGGGTCAAAGTCGCGGTGGCAGTCGCGCTTGGTTGCGGAACGATGATCGGTTGGAAACGGATTGTTGTCACGGTAGGCGAAAAGATCGGAAAATCTCATTTGACCTATGCCCAGGGCGCGTCGGCTGAATTGGTCGCTATGGCCACCATTCAAGTCGCCGATATTTACGGTTTGCCGGTTAGTACCACCCACGTGCTTTCCTCCGGCATCGCCGGGACGATGGCGGCTAACCGGTCCGGCCTACAAATGGCGACCCTTCGAAATATCCTTTTGGCTTGGGTGCTGACAATCCCGGTTTGTGTGCTGCTCGGTGCGGGTACGTTCTCGGCTACATTGTTCCTTGTGTTCAAGGTGTTGGGCCGGAGGTAAACAAACCGGAGCGGCGCAGCTTCCAACTTTTCCAATCGGCTGGCCTTGGTCTCGTCTGTCTGGGAATTTGCGTGTCTCGTCTTAGCTGAAGATCGCCATTTACCCGCTGATCTCGCCGGTAAAATGTTCCAGGAGGACCTCGCTTTCGATCCGCAAAACGGCTCGCAATTCTTCGCCGATCCCTTTCACCCGGGATTCCTCGAGCCAGTCAGTGACTCCACCTGCGTCCCAGGTCGGGTGACTTGCGATCCTTTGGCTGTTGGCGACTGCCCGCCGATAGATTTCCGGGGAAGCCGGATGCACCCCCGCTCGAAAAAACCAATATCGAGCGTTGTCGAAGTCGTCTTCGATCCGATGGATCATCCCGTGAACATAAGCGCCATCGGCAGAGGATGACTCCTGGGCGATTCGATGAGCGGCCTCGATATCGCCTGCCGCCAACAGAAGCAAGCTGCGAGCGTATGGTACGCTGGAATCAGGAAAACCACCAAGTCGAGCGAGATCGGCAGAACGAACAAATTCAATCAACTTGCCGTCACGGGGCGGTTCAGCAACGGAGGTCCGCGGAAGTCTGAGCACCAGACCCTCTGCAGTGAGAAAATCTAGATTGGCCATCAAATAACCATAACCATACTTGGCCAAGAGCCAAACAAGACCGAACAACCGGGAGACGGCGTCCAACAAGTGTTGCACAAGAGGCCGCAGAGACAGACTTTTGAACAGGAGATCACAGCGCGGCAAGCCGCAACCAAAGTGATTGGTGAGAGGGTGACTGGAGACTCACGCATGCCGATTTGTCCGACCGAGGGAGAATCCTCGCAAAAAAACAAAATTCTGACTCTCTGTAGTACAAAGGATTTGCCGTGGGATCACATCGTGGAAGTCATGGCCGGGAGAGTATCCTCCCTTTGAGACCTCTGTGAACTTCTGTTAAAAATCCGTCTTTGCGGTCTCTTGTCGGAGTCGAGGCCTAAATTGGGAAGGGTCTGATCGCCACGGCTTTTCGCGCATCACGATCAAGCAAATTTGGCCGGCCAGCAGAAAGCCGGCCGCCAGCAAAAAAACGAGCATAAACGCGCTTTTCAGGGCAAGGTCGCCACCAGCACCAACGGAAAGCCGATGATCAATCGATTGAATAGCGATGCCGTGACTCAAAAGAACGGATCCGAGCACGGCAACACCGATCGCTCCGCCTAACGAGCGTAGAAATGTGAGCGTTGCCGTGGCGATTCCGAGGTTGGCCGGCTCAACCGCGTTTTGTACTGACACGGTCGCAATCGGAAACAACGTTCCGACGCCCGCGCCGGCGACGGCGACCATTACTGCAACGGTCGCAAACGGCAGCCGGCCGGTTTCGATCCCAAGATAGACAATGCTGATTATCGCGAGCCCCATCCCGCCGACTGCGATCCGTTTGTAGTGGGTGATTCGGGCTGAGACTTTCCCCGAAACCGCAGCACCGAACACAGTTCCCATCATCAGCGGTATTAAGCCAAAACCAGCCTGACTGGGTGCGAGATGAAGCATCCCCTCAAAGTAGATCGGCAAGTAAACCGACGTCCCAATGAAGGCGGCCATCGCGAAAAACACTGCTCCGGCTGCCGATAAGACAATCGGGTTCCGAAGTACGTCCATCGGGAGCAACGGTTCTGAGGCATGCTGCAAATGGAATCCGAGCCAGGCACCGAGCGCCAATAGAACGACAAATAGACCGATGATCGGTTCTGAGACCCAGGCGAATCGGGCACCGCCCCAGGTGAGGATCAGCAAAAAAATAACGGTGCTTGCCATGATCAAGATTGCACCCAACCAATCCAGGCGGTGCTGTCGCCGCTGCGCCTGGAGTAGCCGAAGCGGGCGGTCCATCACCACAATAGCGAGAGCGGCGAGCGGAAGATTAAGCCAGAAGATCATCGACCAGTGAAGATGCTCGGTCAGTAGTCCACCGAGACCGGGACCAGCCACGCTGGAAAGCGCCCAAACCCCGGAAAAATAGCCCTGGTATTTGGCGCGTTCGCGGGGAGCAACGACGTCTCCAATAATTGTCAATGCGAGCGCCATTAATCCACCGCCACCGACTCCTTGGACGGCGCGGGCGCCGATCAGCGCGAACAGACTGGGCGCTAGAGCGCATCCGATCGATCCCAGGATAAAAATGCCCAGACAGGACAATAGCACCATTCGCCGGCCACGAAGATCAGCCAATTTGCCGTAGAGCGGCGTAGTCGCGGTAGCCGTGATTAAGTAGGCGGTAACCACCCAGGATAGGTATTCGGTGTTGCCGAGCTTGGCACCGATTGTGGGGAGGGCTGGAGCAACAATTGTTTGATCTAAAGCCGCCAGCAGCATCGCGGTAAGCACGCCAATGATAATGCCGCGACGTTCCGACTCCTTCAGTGGCTTCTTTCCTATCGCCGACTCCATCACATCCTTTCTAAAATTTCTTTGCTCCGGTCAACCCTTTGGGTTATTGACTCAACTCCCCTTGTCAGAGCGTGAGCGCTGCGCCAAGGCAACACCGTATATGATCTCTACCATTTTGTTTCTAGCTCAACAGCAATCAGCGCCGACCACCGGCCAGAGCAACCCCTTGCTTACCTTCGCGCCGCTGATCTTCATGTTCATCATTTTCTATTTTCTGCTGATCCGGCCGCAGCAGAAACGGCAAAAAGAACAACAGAAGCTATTGTCCAGTCTGAAGACCGGGGACAAGGTGATCACTAGCAGCGGAATTCATGGTCTGATCGCCAACGTAAAAGAGACTACTTTTCTCGTGAAGATCGCAGATAACGTAAAAATAGAGATCGAAAAAGCCTCGATCGCTACGGTAGCAAAATCGGCGCCGAGCGAGGAACCTAAAACGACTTCCTAGGTAACCGTTTCACCCTTAGCGGTTCTTGCTGTATGACTCCAGCGCTGACATTCGTCTTCGGCTTAGTTCTACTCATCCTCTTCGGGCTTTACTTCATCGTTGAAAACGAACGCACCAAACGAGGGCTCGGCACCGCGCTCGCCGTCTTACTTTGCGCGTTTTGCATTGACTCGTTTCTTCCATTGCAGAAGAAGATCCACCTCGGATTAGATTTACAAGGCGGCACTTCATTTCTCGTCCGTCTGGTCCCACCCACCGAGGAGAACGGGCAGCCGCGAAAAATTACGCCCGAGATGCAGGAACAGGCGGTGGAGGTCATTCGCAAGCGCGTTGATCAGTTCGGCGTTAGTGAACCTGTCATCACCAAGCAAGGCACCGACCGAATCCTTGTCCAGATCCCCGGTCTCGATGCCGCGCAAGTCGAGAACGCACGGCAACAATTGCTGCGCGTGGCCAAACTGGAATTCCGGCTGGTTCATCCTCAGAGCGACGAGTTGGTGCCGCAGATTGAGAATGGGAGCCACTTTACGCCACCTGGATACGTAATCCTCAATGGCGTCGAGAGAAACGGAAAAAGGGAAAAATACCTCGTAAAACGCCGCCCGGAGCTAACTGGGGATCAAGTGACCAGGGCAAACGCTACTTTCGAGCAACGTGGCTATGAGGTTGCTCTCAGTTTCAATTCTGAAGGCGGAAAGATCTTTCAGCGAGTTACTCGAGACAACATCAATAATCGTTTAGCAATCGTTCTCGACGGAGAAGTCATCTCTGCTCCGGTAATCCAAACCGAGATTTCCAATAACTCCGCCGTAATCACCGGGAATTTTACTGCCGAAGAGGCAAAGAACCTCGCGAGTGCGCTGGAGAACCCTCTGCAAACTCCCGTTGCGATTGACGAGACTCGGAGTGTTTCAGCGACGCTCGGTCAGGACTCTATCGTGCGAGGCCTGGCGGCGGGTCTGGCCGGTTTGGCTGCGACACTGATCTTTGTCCTGATTTACTATCGCACCGCCGGCGCGGTGGCTCTGGTTGGGCTGGCGGTTAATGGCATCTTGCTGTTCGGCGTCATGTCCCTGTTCAACTTCGTTCTGACGCTCCCTGGAATCGCCGGAATCATCCTCACCATCGGTATGGCGATCGATGCCAACGTATTGATCTATGAGCGATTGCGGGAAGAGCTGGGGATCGGGAAAAGTCTAAAAGTCGCAATTGATACGGCCTACCATAAGGCCTTCAGCGCAATCGTTGATGCGAACCTTACCACGTTGCTCAAGGTAGTCATTCTCTTCTGGCTTGGCTCCGGTCCGGTCAAAGGTTTCGCCATCACTCTGACGATCGGTATCATCGCTTCGATGTTTTCGGCGCTCATGGTGACCCGGAACATTTTCAGCTGGCTGATTCACCTCAATTGGCTGAAGCGGATTTCGATGCTCCACCTGATCAAGTCGAAACACTACGACTTCCTCGGTAAGTGGAAAATCGCCCTGATCGCATCGGTGGTGCTACTGATCACTTCGTTCGCCGCCTTCGGAATCCGTGGCAGCAAGATGTTCAATATTGATTTCACTGGGGGCGACTCATTGCTGTTAAGATCTTCCCAACCCGTACCCGAAGCTCAGGTTCGTACGCAACTGGAGAAGATCGGGCTCGGTAACGTCGTGATTCAAGAAGAATCGAGCCAGCGAAACCAGGAGACGCTTCATTACGTTGCGATCCGCGCACCCTATGGGAATGGGCAAAAGATTCTGAATCAGCTCAAACAATCACCGGAGACAGCAGGACTGGTGGTTGAAAACTCGGAAACTGTCGGCCCGGTCATGGGATCGCAACTTGCCGCCACTTCCCTCTACGCCCTAGCGATCGCATTTCTTGGGGTCATGATCTACGTGGCTATCCGTTTCGAGTTCTCATTCTCAATCGGAACGATCCTGGCGATGACTCACGATCTTATAATTACGCTTGGAATTTTCGTATTAACCGGTCGCGCGTTCTCGTTGGTCACGATTGGAGCCATTCTGACGGTCGCCGGTTATTCGATCAACGACAAGATCGTCGTCTTTGACCGAATCCGTGAGGGCCTTCGTTCCGGTCGTCGCGGGACCATTCGATCGCTAATGAACGACAGCATCAATGAAACCCTGAGCCGAACGGTCCTCACCAGCGGCGTGACCTTGATCTGTATGTTGTCTCTCTGGATTTTTGGCGGCCCGGTTTTAGACGATTTTGCATTTACGAACGTTATCGGCGTGATCGTGGGAACCTATTCTTCGATTTTCATTGCCGCGCCGATCGTCCTTTGGTGGAGCAATTTCCGGAAAGGGAATTTGCGGAGCGAGGTGGTCAAACCGCGAGAGCAGCCGGCCAAGGCATAGTGATTGGTGATTGGTTGGTGTGGTCCGGAGGGCGAAACAGTCTCTAAGGACTGCGAGCCTGCGGATGTTTGTGGGGACCAATGGGCTCACACCCCTTATCTCGCTATCGCTCGATGTGTGCCGCCGTCGCTGCGCTATGGCGCGCCCCTAAGCTGTGCCGTTGAGGAAAGCCACCAAACTGGCCGCGACATAGGCTTGGCGGCGTCGGGTTTCGCCCTACCGTCGGACAGGCGCGTTACTACTCCGGCACCTGTTGAGGATGGACGGGCCGGCTATATTGATCCTGATCGCTGTCAGATTCGTCGGTGTCGTTCCGAGGCGGCAAACTAATCGTGTCCTTACCGGTAACCTTCTTCTGGATCCAACCGCCTGCTTTGCGGAACGCGCGCTCTACCGTATTTCCCACCGACCGTCCATAACGTCGAGCTCGATCGGAAATGGATCCGTCTTCGTTAGAGTAATCGCGGCGTACATATCTTCCTTCCGAGTCGGTATCAGCAGAACGATGCTTCTGAATCGTTGGCTGCTCCGAAGATTCCGGAGTTTGGTCGAGAACTTCCTGGTCCGAGTTCGGCGAGGAACCTTGAGCAGCTAGACCTCCAGAGCCGCTGTTGGTCCAATTGCTCGAACTGACCAGTGTACCGTTATCTGCGGCTACCTTCACGATCCCCACATCTTGTCGTTGAGTATCGAGCAGATGCACGACCCAGATCGGTTTACCGGAATCGGAATCGATGAACAATTGATAGTCCACCTGGTCAAAGCTCGCGCCATTCTTTTTGGCTTCTTCTTGCGCAACCTGATACGCTCCGTCCGAATCTAAGTTGAGCTGATTCAGGTCAATCGTCTTGCCTCCAGCCAACTCGCTACTGACCGGCGTTCGTTCCGATGCGACCTGATTGGAAACAATCTGAAGTTCTCGAACGCCACCGCGCGCAGCCGGATCGTCCAGGATGATTGTCCACATACCGGGTTGCGGATTACCAGATTCGCCAGAAAGAGCCAAAACCTGCTTAAGGGTTTCTTCGCCTCGCAAGTTGCCGATCAAGCGGAGCGCAGTGTACGCCGTATTGTCTTCGCCGCGAACTGAACCCGCGAGCAAGAACAGCGCTACGAAAAAAGTGAAAAAAGATCGCATGCCGATTCCAAGTATTTTTACTGGAATTGGGAAATATTGCAACGGCACAGTGAATGAATGGGGAATGCGGAATGTCAGACCCGCTTCAATGCACCCCCAATGAGAAGTTGGGTTACCGAAAGAACGATTTCTTCCGAATGGCCGACAATACTGGAGTTTCGTGACGCGAAACGCGTTCCCACCAACAACGTCTTTCGCCAGTTGGAAGACCGTCAAAAGTGCTTTCGACAAAATGAAGGGAATAATTGATTGAATGAAGTGTCTTTTTTTCAACATGAAAGAGCAAGATCTCTTGGCAAACGTTTCAGACGATTATGACCCTGACGTGTATATCAATCTCCTACTTGCTCGCCTGGCCCAGACTTGCGACTTCCCTGTACTGCGTTATAAGGGCCGCAGCATAGTGGCCTCAGACTTTTTGAAATCAATTTTTCAATATGCCCGAGCGCTCTCCAGCATCGGTATCGAGTGTGGAAGCCTAATTGCGTTTATCGCACCTAATCGTCCTGAAGCACTTGCGATTCGTTATGCGGCGAACCTGCTTGGTGCTGCCACGACGTACCTTTCTGTGCCAGTCTCTGCGCAATGCCGGATGGAGCTGATTGCCCAGATCAATCCTGCACTGTTGGTTGTGTTTAACGAAACTGCTCATCTACTGCCTGATGAGACGACGACTCGAGTGGCCGTTATAGGCATCGATCTGGCTGGAGCGTCGTTGCGCCTGGACGAACTTGCCGCCGCCCAGCTTGACGCCCCGATAATGAGCTTGGCTCGTCCCGATGACACGGCGGTTATCATCTCCTCCGGCGGCACGACAGGTGTCCCAAAGGGCAGCTGGCGGAATTTTGCCGCCTATACTGCTTTGGTACATGCCCCCGTCCCTTCCGGTCGTCGTCAGCTGATTAACGGGCCCTTAGCCTACTTATCTCAAGTTCTGGTCGATATGACTCTGCTCGGCGGCGGATCTGTTGTATTAGAAACCTCCTACGACGCTGCCAGCACGCTCATGGCGATCGAATCCGAGCGGATTACTGACCTCTTCCTTGTTGAACCTCAGCTCTTCGAAGTCATGGACCATCCTAATGTCAACCGCAGAGACCTTTCGTCTTTGCGAACTCTCACCCACATTGGCGATTCCGCTCCCCCAACCTTGCGCCTTAGAGCCCGAGAACGCCTCGGTGCCGTGTTGGTCCATACCTACGGCGCCAGCGAGATGGGCGTCGTAAGCTCACTCTCTGCCGCTGAGCACGATCTCGACCGCTTGGAGCTGTTCACCTGCGCCGGCCAGATTCGTCACGGCGTCGAAGTTCAGTTTCGCCGTGACGACGGCACGCTAGCGGAACCAGGAGAGACAGGGAGTATCGAGGTGCGATCTCCGGCTATGGCAAGCGGTTACCGCAACCGCCCAGACTCTCAGGCAACTTCTTTTATAGACGGATGGTATCGCACTGGTGACCTCGGATTCCTCGACGCGAGCGGTTACCTGCACATCCTGGGCCGCGCAACCGATATCGAATGGATCGATGGAACAATGCTAGTTCCGACCCTCATACAGGACAGGCTATGCCGGATATCTACTGTGCGCTACGCAGTCGTCGTGAGGGATCGGAACGAGGATCAGTGGATTGCGGCTGTCGTACCCTGGAGCGGGCTATCGGTCGACACGGCACAGTGCCTGAAAGCTATTGCGGAACTTCATAGCACGGCACCTATCTTCGTCGCACCACTCAACCAGATCCCACTCACAGAACAGGGAAAGCCCGACAGGGATGCAATCTGCCAGCTCGGACGCGAAGCTGCCGGCCTTAATCGTAACGTTGGCTGAGCATTGAAGTTAACTCAATATTAGCCGCGCGAATCCTTGCGCCGTCGTCGAGACAAGCGCCGGCAACTCCATAGTTCTCCGGACGTAGGCAGCTCGCTTTGAGATGCTGGGATCGCGGGAGAGATAGTCGTCTTCAAGGGCGCGCTCAATCCGGTCCTCGGTCATGCCATTGGCGTAGGCGGCGACACAGAAGGCGATGTCTGCGGCGGCGGGTGCAGGGACCGCAGTAATAGCGAGTGGTACGGATTGAAGCCGTCATCGGAGAGCCGCGCAAGCGAGGCCTCGCTGAGATCGGCAAGTACTGTAAGCGATGTTCGTCCGAAGGACGAATGTAGATATGCGAGCCGCGCGCGTTGCGATACTTGAGCAACGCGAGGCGCTCGAGCACAGCCGCGGGGATTCTGCGAAAGGAAGAGATTCAGTGCGGCTACATCGTCGCTGCGAATCTGCCGCCTCGTTCTCCATGTTGCTGATGATAGCTCCTCTCTGACGGCGCAGTATAGAGTTTTCCGCTGACAAGCACTTTGAGGCCACTCCTTAGCCCTTAGCGTGCAATATTTGACCAATGGAGGAGTGACCCCCCAAGCAAATCTTCTCGCAGGCCCGGCACTCCAATTCCTATAACAGTGGATGATTGCGGGTCTTACATTCCGTATTCCGCATTCAACAAACATATGGTCGCGAACATCGAGGAACTACAACGGCTCAATCAGCTTTATCGGGGGGTAGTCGAAGTCAGTGCTTTGATCAATTCGATTACCGAGTTCGACGAGCTGCTTTCAGCTATTCTCGATGTCGCTCGTCGCGTAATGCGCGCGGAAGCGAGCTCCCTCTTTCTGATCGATCCCGAAACCGGAGACCTGGAGCTTACGATTGCGCGCGGACCGGCCGGCGACACCTTATCGCGACCGAGGAAAATCAAGATTCCTCGGGGCCGGGGCATCGTCGGCTGGGTGCAGGAACAGCGTAAGAGCTTGCTTGTTACTGATGCGTACAACGATCCACGATTTTATGCGGAGCTAGACAAGAGCTCGGGTTTTGTAACTCGTTCGGTACTTTGTATTCCCTTGTTTCAATCAGACGTTGAGATTGGGGTTCTGGAAGTCCTCAACCCGTTTGATAAACCGCATTTCGATGTGATTGATCTGGAGGCATTTGAGGCCTACGGCAGCATGGTTGCCACAGCGATCGCCAAGATGCGAGCGATCGAGCGAGACCGCCAGCGCCGCCTGTTGGAAAAAGATCTCGAGTTGGCTACCGAGATTCAGCATTCTTTCCTCCCGGACGCTCTGCCGTCAACTGAAATGCTGGAGTTCGCGGTGCGCTACCGTCCTGCTCGCGAGATCGCCGGCGACTTCTACGATGTCTTCGAAAGAAACGAAGGCGAATTTTATTTCGTCGTCGGCGACGTCTCCGGAAAAGGGATTTCGGCGGCGCTGATGATGGCGCAGGCAATAAGTATGCTCCGTTTCATTGTTCACCCCGAAATGTCTCCTGCGGATGTTTTGCGGCGTTGGAATACCCGCCTGTGGGATCGTACTATTCGCGGCTTGTTCATCACAGCGGTTCTGGGCCGAATCGTTGCTCAGAGCAGCCGGATCGAATTCTCGGTAGCAGGCCATTTCGCTCCAATCCTGCGGCGAGGCATCGGCAAAGTGGAAGAACCGACGATCGAGGCATCCCCTCCGCTCGGAGTAGTAAGAGATCTCCAGTTCGCCCTGAATGAGATCAAAGTGTTCCCGGGAACCCAGGCGATCTTCTATACTGACGGCCTAATTGAGTCATTCAATGAATCCCGAGAAGCTTTCTCCATGGATCGTCTAAGAAAAGTACTGGCTCAGCCATTGAATGGATCGGAACAGATCGTAGAAGCTTTGATCGAAGCGGAGGCTGAGCATCGAGGAGACATCTTGCCTTATGACGACCTGACGATTCTGACGATTGGCCGCAAATGAAGAAAAAGATCGAGTTCGCAAGTCATCCGGCAAATCTTTGGTTGGTTCGGCACTGTGTTCGCCAGTTTTTGCAACATCGTGCTTTTTCCAGCCGAGAGGTCGACCTGATGGTCTTGGGCGTCGATGAAGCCTGTACCAATATCATCCGGCATGCTTATCATCTTGCCGAAGATCAGCTGATCTCGCTTTCCCTGGAAACAATCAATAACGGCGTACGCTTTCGTCTCCGGGATTACGGCGATCGTTTTGATTCGACGAAGTACCATGGCCGTTCTCTCGATCAACTGCGCCCTGGGGGACTGGGAGTTCATTTGATTCGACATGCTTTTGATCAGATCGACTATCAGCAAAGGCGTCGCGGTACGCTGCTGGTACTGACCAAGCTGAAGCCAGAAGCCGACGGATTGGTACCTGAATTGGCGCCAAACTAATTTCTTGCCAAAAGATCGTTTGTCTGGTTAGGTCACACACCGATTTTCTTACGGAGGGCTTAAAACCATGATCAATTTCACTAAACTCGATTCTCGTCGGCAAGGTGATATGAACGGAGCCCTCCCGCTCTCTCCGAAGAAGACCATCACCGGGCATTGACCCCCGGTTCTCTTCGGCGGCCTTAAGGCCGGAGCTTTATCGCCTGTCCTGCGCAAAGCGGGAACCAACCTCTTTTTTGCGCCAAACATCCAGGATGGGTGCAGGTCCGCAACCGGCCATGTCCGACCCAGTCTCTCAAATATTTGATCGGTACCTTGATCAGCCGCCAACTTTGCCGACGGCAGTGCGGCGTCGGGTCGAACAGGCGTGCCAGGGCGAGATCATTCAGCTTTACGCTCTAGCCGATCTTGACGCTTCGCTGCGTCTTTGTCAGATCTGGGTGACGCTTACCGCGAACTATCTGGGCGTCATCCGCGTCGCTGACCGCCATGTCGATGAACATATCCGGGTGGTCCCACGGGGACGTCTGGACAAGATCATCGAACAGCCAGGCTTAAGCTGCACCGTCATCCACCTTTTGGAGCGGGCTGAAGAACACCCGTTTGTCACGATCCGGTACACCCACCGGCAACGCGGTGCGATTGGCCATTTGCTGTACGTTCTGGACCAACAACTCAATGGTAGAACCCTCGAGTTTACTCCAAGCGACGAGCGTTACCGGGAAGCTATTGTCCGACCAATCAGAGAAGCCCAAGCCTCAGTTAGTGGTAATCGGCTGGCCATAGTTTGGCGTTTGCTTGGTTACCTCCGGCCATACCGCGCCCAAGTTGGACTTGGCATGTTCGGTGCCACCGTCATGACTTTGGCGCGTCTGCTACCGCCTTTTTTTACGGGACAATTAGTCGACCAAGTCATTCAACCATTTCAGGGTGGAACGTTGCTGCTCGCTCAAGCATGGCCTCTCGCACTAACCCTGCTCGGAGGATTGACCGTCACTCTCATTCTTCAAGAATGCGCTGCTTGGGTTCGTCTGCGCACAATGGCAGTCTTGGGCGAACACGTGGCCCGCGACTTGCGGACGCAGATGTACGACCACCTACACAAGTTAAGCGTCAGCTATTTTTCCAGCAAACAAACCGGAAGTATCATGAGTAGGGTCGGTTCAGATAGCGACCGAATCTGGGACTTCATCGCCTTTGGTGTGGTCGAGCTCTCCCTATCCTTTCTTCTACTGATCGGTCTGAGCGCGGTGCTGATTTTTCTCGATTGGCGGCTCGGCTAGTGATGACCGTTCCTCTGCCGATCCTGCTAGTTTTGATTTATCGGAACGGCAGAGTCATGCACGCGTTTTTCCTGCGCGCCTGGCGCAAATGGTCCAACCTGACCGATGCGCTCTCGGACGTCGTTCCGGGCATCCGAGTGGTCCAAGCGTTCGATCAAGCCGAACACGAGAAGCGCCGCTTTGGCGAGCGCAACGACGACTTCACCGATGAGTGTTTTCGGATTCATGACGAGTGGACCGGATTCTGGCCAATCCTCATGGTGCTCGTACACAGCATGACAATTTTGACCTGGGTGTTTGCACTGCCTCGGCTGTCGACGCTGAAGCGTGCGACCAGACTATTAGTCCTCAAAGAGGGCCGGCTGATCGAGCAAGGCACCCATGCCCAACTCCTTGAAATACCGAACGGAGTCTATCGACGTCTGCACGACATGCAGATCCAATTAAATGAAGTTCACGCCATTTAAAATAACGCTTATGCCACAACTTAACAGCAATGAAGCCGGACAGCTCCTGCTACACAGCCAGCGCGGCTCTATCCCAGTCAGACCGGTAGCTTGCTTTCCTTGGTCCGAGCCAAACAACTACATCTCACTTCGTAATGAAGCCGGGATGGAAGTTGGGTTTATCCACTCTGCCGCCGAACTTGATCACTCCTCCCGCACAGCGCTGGAAACAACTTTACGGCAGACCCGATTCGTTTTTGAAGTTATCGCCATCGAGAACGTGGAAGATGAGTTTGATCTGAGGACTTGGTCGGTGAAAACGCGCCAGGGTCGGCGGTCTTTTCAGACTAAGCTCGATGAATGGCCTCGTACGCTCGAAACCGGGGCCGTGATGATCCGCGACCTTTCCGGTGATCTCTATCAAATCAAAGATCCGACCGCACTCGATCCCGCCAGCCAAAAGCTCGTGTGGGCTTACATTGAATAGGAGACCTTCGGTGTTACCTTGGCGGCCTGCGGGATTTTGGAACCGGTTTCGCCCAGCGCCGCTATCTAATTTACTGATTACTGATTGCCGACCCCACGAAACCAAACCTTCGAACGATCAATCCGTGCACCGCGCTCCAGAAAAAATCCCTTCAGCTCAGAATTATAGAAAGAGCCGTCTTGCTCCGGATTCATCCCCAAAAAAATCTCGCCAGGCGGCTTAAGAATACGCGTGTGCAGATCGTCCAAGAAAAACTCCCACTCTTTCGGACCCCAGAGATCGGAGCGCTTGTGTCCGTTGAAACAGATAGAAAACGCGGTGACTAAATCGAACTTTTCGCCAAGGTCCGGCAGCCGTTGATAGGCATTAATTTCCCAGATCACTCTTTGGAACCGGAACAGCTCAAACATTTCGCCGTACATCTCGGGGTCGGCGATATCCAAACCGATGCCGGAATGGCCCAGGTGCCTAGCAACCAAGAGAAAGTATCCAGCTCCGCTTCCAAGATCCAGGATTCGCAATGGCTTCGGTCGAAGTTTGAGGCGTAGCTCCTGCGCGCGTCGGATATTCAGTCTAATCCAACGGGGTGCATCCAAGTACTTTGGCCAGTGCGTTCTCTCGCCTGGCACTGCGTAACGGGTTCGGATCCGCTCGAGGCCGGCTTGGTCGATTTGCGCTAAAACCCTCTCTGGGTTAATCGGCTGACGCCAACGATCAAAGGCGTTTCCCGCGCTTATCAGCGCTGAACCATTGGTCAGCTTGGAAAGTTTGTGAGTAACGTTCATGAAGGCGGATCGAGACCAAGAATCTACCCAAAAGCTGCCGGAAGCCATTTCGCAAGGAGAATTTTCACGTCACGACACGGAACGCTTGGCTTTTCCGGCGGCTTCTTTGGTAGCAGTCCGGCAGCCGCCAATGCGCGGCCAACTTAAGGCTTCGTTCTTCGGTACAAGCGGCGACGGTCCTGCGAAGCACATTATGTGGTTAAACTAAGAAATTTGAACGGAGCGGCCCGTTTACACTGGCCCCAGAACGCAGTCGCCTTGGCGTTGTTGGCTCGGACAGTTTGCCACAGGGTGACGGGGATCTGCTCGCTCGGCACCCAAAAACCCCAGTCGCCACGGTTTGCCATGGCGCCTAACTCAAGACTTGCTATACAGTAATTACTGATCACCGATTGCCGATACCGTAAACTCTAGGCTTGAGTACCTGCCGCAAACGTTTCTTTATTAGACTGTTCACATGCGTCCGCGTGCCAAGATTCTGATTTGCGACGATCAACCGGAGATCCTTGACGCGATCAAATTGGTTTGCTCGTCCGAGGGGATGCAGTGCAGCACAGTCAACTCGCCGGACGCCGTTTTGCCCAAACTAGCGGAAGAAGAGTTCGATCTGCTGCTCATGGACATGAACTATCACCAGGAGCGAACCGGCGGCCAGGAAGGGCTGAATTTGCTCCGCTCAGTAAATCAAAGCGATCCGTCGCTGCCAATCGTAGTCATGACCGCGTGGGGTTCGATTCCGCTGGCGGTCCAAGCCGTCCAGCTTGGAGCCAAAGATTTTCTGCAGAAACCGTGGGAAAACGAGCGATTGCTGTCGATCGTCCGTAATCAGATCGAACTCCGCGCTGCGCTGAAAGGAAAAGAGCGCCTGGAAGCTGAAAACTCGGTCCTGCGAAGCGCTCAGGCCTCGACCAGCGAGTTCGTCGCCCTCTCACCGGGCATGCAGGAGGTGAAGCGAATCGTTGAGCAGGTTGCCCCCTCCGACGCGAACATCCTAATTACCGGTGAAAACGGCACCGGTAAGGGCGTAGTGGCGCGCCTGCTGCATCAACTTTCGGGCCGGTTACAGCAACCGCTGATCAGCGTAAATATGGGCGGCATACCGGAGACGCTATTCGAGAGTGAGATGTTTGGGCATGTTAAAGGCGCTTTCACCGATGCTCGAGCAGATAGAGTCGGTCGTTTCGAGTTAGCGGACGGCGGCACCCTCTTTTTGGATGAAATTGCAAATTTGACCGGCTCGCAGCAAGCCAAAATTCTGCGGGTGTTGGAAACCGGCGAATTTGAACGGGTCGGATCCTCGAAGACCAAGCAGGCAAATGTTCGGATTCTAAGCGCAACCAATGCGGACCTGCTCGCGGAGATCAATGCGGGGAGATTCAGGGAGGACCTTTACTTCCGGCTCAACACGATTCAGGTGCATCTCCCGGCCTTACGAGAACGACTCGACGATATACCGGAGTTGACACGGTACTTTCTTGGAGAACTCACGGCACGTTACCGAAAGCAGGGCTTTGAAGTTAGTCCAGAGGCGCTTCAGGCTTTGCGCCGATATCCGTGGCCGGGAAATATTCGCGAATTGCGGCATGTGATGGAGCGAGCTGTTCTGCTTGCTCGATCCCAAACTATTGAGCCTACCGACCTTGGATTGCAGTCGGCAGTGAGCCGGGCAAACGTTTTGGATGAAATGGATTTGGAATCGATGGAAGCCCATCTGATCAAGAAGGCGCTCGATCGGCACAATGGGAACGCAATTAGCGCCGCCAAAGCACTGGGATTGAGCCGCAGCGCCTTTTATCGGCGCCTGCAGAAGTATCAAATTCCGACGACCAATTGAGGCTGGGTATCAGAGCCTTTGTGATGATTGTTAAACGATTACTGGCTAGGAACCTGGACCTCGTAAAAGAATCTGTTATCGTGGCTGCTGCACGATGGCAGATCCTCTGTTTCCTCCTGATCCTGAACAATCGCAAATCGACTCCGATCGAATCGCGGAGCTGGCAGCCAGCTTTCGTGAGTCAAAACATTATCTCTTAAATTCTATCGCGATTTGGACAGTTCAGGCGGAGTTGGCGAAGCGGGATTCAGAATATTACCGGAAACTGGCTGAATCGATCCTTGAGCGCTCGGAAAAATTGGTCGAGTTGGTTCAGGATACCGACAGCAAGCTACGGCTTATATCGCCCGAGGGCATTTTGCAGTAGGTTGGTATAGCGTAGCCTGAATCGGCCTATCGGGCCGGCCATCCTGGTGTTGTCGGTCTTCGGTAATGCCCCGGCGGCTGCCGGACCGCTGCCGAAGGCGCCAGGAGGATCAGGCTACTTTACGGTCTGAGGCTGGCACACCAGGCTGCGGCTATACCGCTGTACCAAAACCTCTGGTGGGGTGCCCGGTCTTGTGCTTTGGTGCTAGTTTACTCGTTTTTACCAAATGGCTGCGGAGAAGATTCGCATCGTAGGTGCGCGCCAACATAATCTTAAAGGGATAGACGTCGAAATTCCGCGCGAAAAATTGGTGGTGATCACCGGCATGAGCGGGTCAGGCAAGTCGTCCCTCGCATTCGACACGCTTTACGCGGAGGGACAACGGCGTTACGTAGAGAGCCTTTCTGCTTACGCTCGACAGTTTCTCGACAAGATGGAGAAACCGGATGTCGACTTCATCGAGGGTCTCTCCCCTTCCATCGCGATCGAACAGCGCAGCTCAACCGCCAATCCTCGCTCGACCATCGCAACAACAACCGAGATTTATGATTATCTGCGGATTCTTTTTTCCGCGATCGGTCAACCGCACGATCCCGCAACCGGGGAGAGGGTTTTCAAACAGACTCCTCAACAAATCGTTGACCAAATCCTCTCTTACCCGGATGAGACCAAGATTCTCGTTGTTGCCCCGGTGATACGCCAGGAGCAGGGAGAGTTTCGTGATGTGCTGGAAAAGATAAAGCGAGAAGGATTTGTCCGAGTCCGTGTAGATGGTGAGATCCTCGAGTTGGCCCGACCCGAACCGATCCGGCTGGCGAAAAACGCGCGGCACACAATCGAAGTCGTGGTCGATCGCTTGATCGTCCGAGAGGGAGTGCGCACGAGGCTAGCCGATTCGCTGGATACCGCATTACGATGGGGAAACAATCGCATCATCATCAGCCGGCAATTACCCGAAACCGAGCCATGGGAAGACGTCCCCTACTCAACCGAGTTTTGTAATCCGAGGACCGATTTTTTGCTTCCGGAGCTTACGCCAAAGCACTTTTCATTCAATAGCTTGGCCGGAGCTTGCCCCACCTGCCAGGGTCTCGGCAGCGTGAGTTTCTTTGATCCGGATTTAGTCGTGCCCGATCAATCACGCTCACTGGCCGATGGCGCCATTGCGCCGTGGCGAAAAGCCAGTTCCAGAATTCAAGCCTATCGGCGCACCCTCTTGGAAGCACTGGTCAAGACTTTCGGCGGAGATATCGAAACTCCCTTCGCGGAGCTGCCGGAACGCTGCCGAGAAACCATTCTTTATGGATCGGGCGATCGAGCGATTCGCTTCCAGCTCGGGTCCAAGCAAATCGAGAAAACGTTCGAAGGCGTGCTGGCGCAACTGAACGAGCTATACGAGCAGACGGAAAGTGAATTTACCCGATCTCGACTGAAAGCATTCCAGGGACGACGGCTTTGCCCAACCTGCCGCGGTGCTCGCCTGCGACCTGAGATCCTCGCGGTCACCATTCAGGAGAACTCCGGTCGCGAGGTTAACATCCATGATTATTGCCTGTTAACGATCGATGAAGCGAAACGTTTACTCGAAAATATTTCGCTTTCGAAACACCAGAAGATCATCGCGGCGGAAGTGCTTCGGGAGATCTGGAACCGCTTGCGATTTCTCGAAGAGGTTGGTCTCGGCTATCTTACCTTAAATCGCGAAAGTGGAACCCTTTCGGGTGGAGAAGCCCAGCGTATTCGACTCGGTACCCAGATCGGATCTGGACTTGCGGGGGTGCTTTACGTCCTGGACGAACCAAGCATTGGACTGCACCAGCGAGACAACGATCGCCTCATTCAAACGCTGATGCATCTCCGGGACCTGGGAAACACGGTCATCGTGGTAGAGCATGACGAAGATACGATCCGGGCCGCCGATTATATCATCGATCTCGGGCCCGGAGCAGGCCCGCGCGGTGGACAGATTGTCGCCGCTGGTGATATCGCAGCAATCGAGGAAAATCCTGATTCCTTGACCGGGCAATACCTGGCTCGTGCACTTCGGATCCCGGTTCCGCGAGAACGTGTACGTCCGCACGGCATGCTCTATAATGGTGGTATCCCGCCGGACCCCGGAACGGAAGGATGGTTAAGCGTCATCGGTGCGAAGGAGAATAATCTACGGAACTTAACCGTATCGTTTCCTCTGGGCTGCCTAGTCGCTGTGACCGGCGTATCAGGGAGCGGTAAGTCGACCCTCGTCGATGATATTTTGCGGAAAGCCCTGTTCCGTCACTTTTACCGCTCGAAGGAACGACCGGGCAATCATGATCGGCTGCTTGGTTTGGATCAGGTTGATAAAGCAATCGTGATTGATCAAAGCCCGATCGGGCGTACCCCTCGATCCAATGCGGCAACCTACTCCGGCGCTTTCGGTCCGATTCGAGATCTATTCAGCCAGCTTCCGGCTTCTCGCGTCCGCGGGTACGAAAGTGGTCGCTTCAGCTTTAATCTCAAGGGCGGACGATGTGAGAATTGTCAAGGCGACGGCGTGATTCGGATCGAGATGCATTTTCTGGCTGACGTGTATGTCGAATGCGAGGTCTGCCGTGGATCTCGTTACAATCGCGAAACCCTGGAAATCACTTATCGGGGAAAGAATATCGCGGACATCCTGGCTATGTCCGTCGATGAAGCAGCTCGCTTCTTTCGGAATATCCCTGCGATCTACGATCGTCTAGAACCTCTGGTCAATGTGGGACTAGCCTACTTGACCCTGGGCCAATCTGGAACCCAACTTTCGGGAGGCGAGGCGCAAAGAGTCAAGCTTGCGGCGGAACTCGCGAAAAAGGCGACCGGCAGGACGGTCTATATTCTTGACGAACCCACCACTGGCCTCCATTTCGCCGACATTCGCCAGCTTCTCGAGGTATTGCTGAAACTGCGAGATCAGGGCAACACTCTCATCGTCATTGAACACAATCTGGAGGTGATCAAGAGCGCTGACTGGATCATCGATCTTGGACCGGAGGGTGGAGTCAACGGAGGCTGGATCGTGGCCCAAGGAACCCCCGAAAAAGTGAGCGAGACCGCTGCCAGTCACACCGGACGCTATCTCCGGAAACTGCTCACATGAGAATCCTCTTCCTGACCGCGGCGATTCTCTTTTTTCTTACTGTGACCGGCGAAGTCGCTGTCGCAGACCTTTATCGCGAGGCAGTTCAGGCCGAAACCGAAGGGCTTCCGGAAGTAAGCGTCACGAAGCTGCGACAATTTCTGGCCGAAAACCCATCCGAACCGAACGTTGTAACGGCCAAGTTTCTGCTGGCCAAATGCTTGCTGCAGATTCGCCGGCCGGCGGAAGCTCTCATAATATTAGATGACAGTTCCCTAACCTCCGCTGAGGCACAGCAACTCAAAGCTGAAACGCTACTTCGGGTTCAGCGATGGGACGAAGCAGCCGAACTATTCAAGAAGATTCTAAATGCTACCGGCTCTGCGACCGACGCCCGTTTAGGACTCGCTGAAGCAGAGCTCAGAAAAGGCGAGAACGATCAAGCACTAGCGACTCTGCAGCCACTGCTCGAAAATGGAACTAACCCGGACTCCAGGGCCGTCCTAATGACGGCAGAGATTGAAGTCAATCAGGCAAACTTCGACCAAGCTACCATGCTCCTGAACCGGCTTGCTGAGGGGAACGATACTGAACTACTGCAAAAGCAGTGTTTGCTTGGACAGATTGCCTTCAAAGCCGGCAAACTCGACGAGGCGGAAGCCGCATTTAGTCAGGTGATTTCCGCGACCAAAGGTCTGACCGCTCGCCTCCTCGTGATAGCGCAGCTTGGTCTTGCCCGCGTTTCGATTCAGCAGCAAGAACTCGACGAAGCCGAATCAGTGATGGTGAAAGCCATCAATGATCAATCCCGGAGCATCATGCTGCCCGAATTGTTCGAAACGTTGTATTCGGTTTACGCCGAGGAACAATCCCCTATTCTTACGCCGCTCCTCCATTGGTCCCAGGAAGACCCCCAGGAGGTCGGAGCGGATCGACCCGCCTTTGCGCTTTATTACCTCGGAAAATTGCAGCTCCGAATGGACTCTAAGGCAAAGGGAGAAGCCACCTTTCGCCACCTGATCAACGATTACCCCACTCACCGGTTAGCGGGTTTGGCGACAGTTGCGCTCGCTCGACTCAAAATTGATCAGGGTTCGCCCGATCAAGCCATACCATTGTTGGTGAAATGGTTGGCTAACGAGGCAAATAAGCGATCGGTGGAACGTGTTCGGCAAGAGGAAACATTGGCCGAGGCGTATTTTCGCGACGCCAAGTTTAGCGAAGCCCAAGAACTTTATTTCCAATTGGCAGGAGTCGACCCGTTGAACCGCGCGCGTTTGCTCTATGGCGCAGCGATTAGTGCTCTCCGTTCTGGGAACCGGCCGCGCTATGAATCCGCCGTTCACGAACTAGGTAGCTCGCCCAACAACCAAGCTCTTCTCGGTAGTCTGGAAATCGCTCGAGCAACGATCGAAGCTAGAAGCGGCCAAACCGGCGCCGATACGACCTTACGGCATTTTTTAGCCAGTTTTCCGGATCATCCGCAGACTCCGGAAGCTCATTTGCTACTGGCTGAGATCGCCTTCACTGAATTGCCTCCGAATCATGCCGAAGCGGAAAAGGAGCTCCGGCAAATTTCGACCAGTAGCCCCGAAATCGCCGAAGATAAGGCGCGGCTAAATTTCTTTGTACTGGCCGATGATCGACAGCAAAGCATCGCTGCGGTAGCGCGTGCAGCTCAAGATTTCATCCAGCAGTATCCCGAATCCGCAGCGCGCGCAGATGTTCGCCTCAAACTAGGAGAAGTTTACTTTCGCCAGAACGATTTTCCTAACGCCCAGACTCAGTTCGAACTAGTCGCCGAACAGCAGCCCGATTCCCCGCTGGTCGAGACTGCGTTGTTTCTAGCAGGCGAAGCCGCACGGAAAAGCTTGAATCCATCCTCGGTCGACCGCGCGGTGGACCTCTTTGAGGAAGTCTATAAGATGGACGGATCTCTGCGATTTCAAGCTCGGTTGGAACAGGCGCTTACCAAGAGGCAAATCCAGCAAGAGAAAGAGGCTATCGTTCTTCTGGACGACTTGCTTACGCAAAACATTCCTCAGGAAATCCGCTGCGAAACACTGGAGGCCAAGGGAGAGGCGCAGTTTTCCTTGGGTGCGAAAGACAAATCCCAGTATGAGGCCGCCATTAAGACTTTCGATAGCCTGGCCGGCGCGGAGACGAATACGCTGGAGTGGCGCCAAAGCGCTTTGTATCGTAAAGCGAAGTGTTTCGCACAGCTCGGCAAGACCGATGACGCGCTGGCCGCGCTCTATGATGTCCTCAATTCAGGAGGTAACCAGAGCGACGAATTCTGGTTCTTTCGAGCCGGATTCGACGCCGCGGAACTTTTGGAAACGCGACGCGCTTGGAGTTCGGCTGCCGCGGTGTACGAGAAATTAACCGCAATTCCCAGCCCACGCTCGGAGGAAGCTAAGAACCGCCTGGAACGCCTTCGCCTCGAACATTTCCTCTGGCCAGACTAGTGCCCTGTCCGCGAAAATAACATGTCTTTCGTTGCTCGCGCCTTGAAAAAGAGCTAACTGATCCGGCGTCTTTCGCGGACGGGACACTAACAATGATGAAAGCACATCCGGACCGTACCAGGGTCAGAAGTGGAACTAATCTAGAACGTGCTCATCTACTAAATCAGCGGGTTGTTTTGGAGACAGTACGCTTGAGTGAGCCGGTCTCCCGGATCGAGATAGCACGCCTTACCGGTCTAACCAACCAAACTGTATTCAATATAGTAGAAGATCTGCAGCGGATCGGCTTAATTCAGAACTTCGGGCGAAAAACGGCCGAGCGCGGCCAGCCGGCAAAACTCTTCGAGATCAATGCCGATGCGGCCTTCTCAATCGGCCTGCACATGGAGCGGGATCATATCGCCGCCGTCCTGGTCGACTTTAAAGGGGTCATTCGCTCACGTACTTACCGAGGCCGATTTCTAGCTACTCCAGAGGAGGCGCTGAAACAGGTCTACAGCTCGATCGCAGAATTACGTCGGGCGAACAAGCGTCGCCGAATCTGGGGACTCGGCATAGCGCTGCCGGGTCCTATCGATTTTCGTTACGGCAAGGTGGTTATTTCGCCTAATTTCCCGGGTTGGGAACAAGTCAACGTTCAGGATTACTTTAAGAAAAAAACCGGGCTGCGGGTATTGATCGACAATGATGCCACGGCCGCAGCAATCGGTGAAAGCTGGTACGGTGCCGGCCGCCTCCTGGATAGCTTTGTTTATATCTATATAGGAGTGGGCGTTGGTGGCGGCATCATCGTGAATGGTCGACCCCACCGCGGTTTCCGAGGAGGGTCAGGGGAAGTAGGTCATATCATCGTCGACCGGAGAAGGAGCGCCAAGCAGTGCGGTTGCGGGAAGAAGGGTTGCCTTGAGGCCTATCTGTCGCTCAGCGCTCTATCGCAACATCTAACAGATTCCGGAATCGTCTATACCCGCCTGGCGCAACTGGTCGAATTGTTCCATGAGAACAATAAGGTGCTTCTGAATTGGCTTAATGCCGCTGCTTTCTATCTCGCCGAGATGATGGACAATCTTCATCTCCTTTTTGATCCTGAGGTGTTCGTGATTGGGGGCCATTTGCCCGGACCGCTTTTGAATTTCCTCATTGAGCGCTGCTCAGACATTATCGGGAAAACGCGACGGTCGCAGAAAGGCGATTTTCCGAGAATCCTGCAGGGACAACTTCAGGAGGAGGCAGCTGCGCTCGGAGCGGCCGTGTTGCCGATCGATGACCTCATCGCGCCAAACTACGAGGGAATCACGAGTGGCGACCATCCGAGCCTGCTCGATATTTGGGATTTCGGTCAGTAGCGGGGAAAGTAGCCCGATGCCCCAGCCCGCAGTCGCTACGCGACAGCGTTGCGGGCGGGTCTAGCCTCAGGAGACATGGCACTGCCGGCTCGAAGAATACTATATCGACCGCTGACAGAATAATAACGTCCGTGTTCCTGAAGCAAGAGGGCTCCTCCGCTCTTCGAGCTACGGCGCGCGCGCCAAACGATAAGGCCGCGCCATAGCGAAGCGACGGCGGGATCGGATCTTTCAATTTGAAAGAATAATCTTGCTAACATTGGGCCGTTTCAACTAGAGATAAATTATCCCCCCAACGTCTCTGCACCCGCGGAGTACCAGAAGCCGGCTCCTGTGAGATGAATGGAGCCCCCTGCCGATGTATCCCATGGTGAGCCGGTTTCGGGATAGAACCAGGATCTATTCTACATATGAAGCGCCCCCGAAATGGATTTCATCCGGGCCCACAGCTCCGATATCTCGTCGGTCGAATCACGACCGTATCTCCCCAGGCTAGTCGAAACGCAAGGGCCCGCTTTAGTATTCCGGCTTCTCGTTTCCGATTTTCCGTCCGCGAAATAAAACTCGCAGCACTGGCTTAAATCGATCTGTCCGCTTAGTCACCGAGCGTAGCACCTCGGAGACTGCTTATCGTCATCTTCCAGCTCCCCATTCGAGTCAATCAAGCTGCACAGGCTTAGCATGGTCTTTCCGTGTTCTATCGCCGAGCGCTGCTCGCCTCGCAAGCGGAACGTCTTACGACGATTCGGCTACCAATCCTCTTCGTTCGGTCATCGGCGGAACGCTCCACCGAACCGGCATCAGATTTCTCCTGTCTTCCCTGTCCACCCCTAATCAGTTCCGTTTATGAAAATAAGCAACCTGCATCGACTGTTCCTCACCGGCTTGTCGATCTGCGCGTTCCACGCCCAAGGTCAACAAAGTACCGCTAACGTTGAAGCGAGAGTGAATCAGATTCTCTCGCAAATGACATTGAATGAAAAACTCAGCTACATCGGAGGGACCGGCTTCTTCGACATAAAACCGATTCCTGTCCCAAACCTCAATGTCGCTGTGAATCCCCAAATTTTCCAAACCGACGGACCTTTGGGCGTGCGCCGCAACGAGCCAAGTATTCGCTTTCCGTCTGGTCTTCTATTGGCTGCTACCTGGAATCGAGACTTGGCCGGGGATCAGGGAATTTCCATGGGCCGCGGTGCACGAGCGCGAGGTTACTTTTCCATACTTGGTCCGGGCATGGATTTTTATCGTGTACCAATGGGTGGGCGAAATTTCGAGTACATGACCGGCGAAGATCCTTACTTAGGAGCGCAGCTGGTTCCTCCGCTTATCATGGGGATTCAAGCTCAAGGGGTATGGTCCTGCGCCAAACATTATGTCTGTAATGACGAGGAAGAAAATCGCACGAATGTGCAGATCCTCCTTCATGAACGAACTCTTCGCGAAATTTATCTGCCGCCCTTCGAAGCGGCAGTAAAAGATGGACATGTCGCGACAGTGATGAGCGCTTACAATGCGGTCAACGGATTCTTCTGCAGCGAAAATTCGTTTCTTTTGACTGACATTCTCAAAAAGGAATGGAAATTCACCGGGCTTTTGATGTCCGACTATAATGCGATTCATGACGGATTAGGCGCTGCCCTCTATGGATGCGACCTCGATCTTCCGGCCGGCAATTTCATGAATGCTGCAAACCTGCTTCCATTCATCCCAAGCCCGCTTCCGGTATCGGCGATCGATGATAAGGTTCGCCGCATTTTGCGTGAGGTCATTTCCTTCGGTTACCTCGATCGT
>Ga0137358_10000038_pt1 | contig 40073 bp, 53 predicted proteins | sample Mad1_20_16metaG_FD_105551 | JGI IMG/M metagenome (GOLD analysis project Ga0137358, IMG submission 105551) | Vadose zone soil microbial communities from Angelo Coast Range Reserve, California, USA - Mad1_20_16 metaG | ecosystem: Environmental > Terrestrial > Soil > Vadose zone | place: USA... | reverse complement strand
TGCCAATTCATTTCCTGTCTACTTCAAGCGTGAGTTCGGTCGCTCTCTCCCATCGCTCAATTCCAATTGGCTGATGGAACCTTTGCAGATGTACGGTCGCACGCACCGATAATGTTTATGTTCCCTCCGTCGGATTTGAGAGGCGTCAAGCAACGGCTCTCACGATCAACAGACGAAAGAGGCGCCCCAGAAAGCACCTCTAAGTCGACTCACACGGGTTCTAGCAAATCCACATCGGCGACGCTGATCGGTGGTCGTCAGATCTTAGACCACTCGCAGCAATATGTCATTCTTGACGAGTCCGCGGTTGGACCTGGGACCATAACGGCACGTCAGAAGGCATCTTCCAGTTCTCCGAGCATAACAACAAACGTTGGCCTCCTAACGCTGGACACTTTCCCCTCGTTCTCGGCCCTTGTATCTCCAGAAAGCTCCCCGTTATCCGAAAAATGTTCGACAAGTGCAGCACCCACAGCCTCTTCACAGGTTGCGGGAGATGATATTGACGCAGCGAGCCGGTTGAATACTCTTCCGAACACTCTCCCGAACCAGCGGCTCAAGTTCGACCTGCAGAGCTTGAACTTGCACCTCTCCACGCGTGTGACGGAGGTCCTCGCGTGTGCAGAGGCGTTGTGGGAATGGATTTGCGAATATCAAGATACACAGCGATCACCCCGCGGACAACAACCCCACATCCACAAGGAGCATCCCCAGATGCGCAATGCACACCCGGGGGAGCGGAGTGGAGCACACAGGTTCCGCACGGAACTAATAGGCATGTCGAGGGCCGAATTTGACATGTTGTTAACCAGGTTTGAACTGTGCGTAACTCGTTTCCAGACGACGAGTCCTGGCTGATAAATTGTTTTCGGGGTACAGCGACATGCGCGATTGCATCAGTATCGAGTCCCGCATCACCTCCGCATTCCACGCTCCTATTCCGACGCTCGCGCTCACAAACGACCGCAAAGCGTTCGACAACGCCTGTGAGAAGTGGGAGGAGTACCAAAACGAACAGCGTGAGAGACATAGGACCCGTCCCGCTGGGGTCCCACCCAACGAGGGTACTGACCGGTCGTTGGAGTCCGACGACGGGGAAGCTGCGGGTTCGTCAGAGCAGCGGCTTAGCCGGACCATCCGGGTCTTCTGCGCATGGAAGGCCTCTGAATGTGCGTAAAAAAGTGCGTTTACTCAATGTAGTCGGACGAGGTCGTGGGAGCGGTTGCTAAGCGCACCCAGTTAGAAGAGTTGGCCTAATTCTCCGGGAGGAACCAAAGGGGGTATGGACGCGCATGACTTTACGGCTCGTCCACTCACATCGCGCTTCGCGGCAGACGCCCCTTGGCTGGTTGGGTTCGTTTATTCTAGCAATTGGCCTTCCCCAAATGTGTTAAGGTCGTTCGTGACGGACGAGGTTCCACCTCTGCGCAAACTCACCTTCATGGATTTTGCTCGTATCGCTGTCGGTCTTGTCTTGACAAGGCAAGGCCAAACGTGGTATACACACGTGTATAATCTCCGGATCTTCCCCGCTTGATGTCAACCAACAAACAAGACTTTTGCCTCCCCCCCGAACCCCCCAATCCCCCCCCCCCCCACCCAGATCCTGGGTTTTCATGTGCTCTACACGCTTATGCGCGTCTCCATACGCCACGTATGTCGCTTCTATCAGACGTGTTGTTCTTCGGGCGCCTCGCTCGTCTCCCTCCATTGTTCTTCCGTTGTCCCTTGTCTTGTCTGTTCTGTCAGCCACACAGCCTTTTTCCCAATGTCCTTCATGAACAAGAGCCACCCCTGAACGACGGCAGCCTTTCATTATTTAATCATTAAATCATGTTCATTTACTCGGAACACCCGCGTTATCTGGTCATTTCGTTCCATGGTGCGCGCTAACAGAAGCGCAAGCTGTGCACAGCCAAGGAGAAGCCAAGGAGATGACAGGGGCTGCGTTAGTTGGGCGCCGATGGGCGGATCGACTTGTGCCATGATCGTGCTGATATCGCTGTTCTAATAATCCCAATCCCAACCACATAAACACATAAGGTTCGGTCGTCTCGCCTTGCCCTTACCCCGAGCTTCTGTCTCACACGCCACCGGGAGGAGACACACGCCCTTTGGTTCTTGCGCAGTGAAGGAACGTGCTCTGCCTCGTTTTGGTATTTTCTTACTTTTGCCTTCCTGTTTCGTTTTGTCGGACCTAATCCGACATAAGTTATTTCGCCACGCCATATACTGTACTGAGCAAATGCTTTCATCTCAACTTTTCACCTTTATAACTTAACTGTGTTAGGTTACATATATATCGTCGTTGTCGTTGCAGAATTCTCTCAGTTCGTTCTTTTGATTTGCGCTAAAATCTGCGCGTAAAAAGAGAGCGCGCCAAGTCTGCGGGTCCCCTCACAGAGTAAGTTATAATAGGGTTCCGGTCTGTTTTCAAATCCCACCTACCACCGTGATACCCCTTCTTTCCACTCGGAGAAATCAGGGATGAAGAGCGTGCGGCACATATGTCCGGACCCCACGCGCTTACTATGCCCGCTACCTGCCGAATCGGAGGGGGAGGAAGCGGGGTGGGGGCACATCGCACATCGCGCATCGCAATCGCAACACGCAACCAACACGTGGGCATGCGCTTTTTCTTCTCTCTCTTTTTTTTTTTTTCTTTTTTTGTTCCCAATATCCAGGAAGGGAAATACGGTACCATGTAAGTTAAGTATAAGTTACGGCCCAAGAAAAACCATTGTAGATAAGAAAAAATAAAAGAAAGGAAGTGAAATGAAATGGGGTTGAGGGCGAGGGGGAAATGAAATGAGGTACTATACTGTACTAAGCAACGCCGGTCCTGTCGGAGTCTCGGGATCAAATTTTTTTTTTTTCCTTTCTTTCGCGTTCGCTGTTATGTTATGAAGTACGGACTACGGAATGACATCATCGCCTATCATATCATGGTGCAATCATGCATGATGCATTATCAATCATCGTCACAATCATCATAAAGAACCCCCCTCTCCCCTCACACTCCTCTCCCCTAACCTAACAGCCGTCGTGTGTGTCGTTCGCGGAGCCGGAGCGGACGTCGGGGGGGAAAATGAGAAGTGTGTGTACATACATTTGTAACTCCCCCGAATCGAATTCATGTGCAAGTCGCCTCTTTTTTTTTTTCGCGTTTTCGTCTCTCCGGCCGACGACCGAGAAAGATGGTAGTTCAACATGACTTGTTTTACTTTTACTTGCAAGTTACGACAGACATGTTTCGCAGCAAAGCCAAGGAAAAACTTGACGGCCGCAGCGCTCGTGAAATAAATGGTTTAGCGTTTAGCGAAACATTACATTACAGTATCATTGACGACCGAAACGGTCGTCGGCCCCGCGCTGCACTGGCAGGCATACAACACGTACTTATCGTCACGGTGTCGTACAAGCTTTTTATTGATTGCGGGTTCTTTCCTGCCCTGGTGGCGTCCGTTCTCGGCATCATCATCACAGTTTATTTGTCCGCATCAAAAGTTCGGGTCATTCAATTAGTATTTCATCATCATCACGACGCATTTCACGAGGGTTTTTATTCTTATTCCGAGTTGCCACACTCTGTTTAATTTTCGAAATACGTGGCGGAATGGAAATGCTAGAGGTGGAGGCGAGGGCCGGGTAGTACTAGCGAAGGCCGGGGGCGCGTACTACGCGTTCATTCATCATCTCCGCTCTCCGCCGTGCAAGGACGGCGGGGCCCCTTTGCCGGGGGTTCGCATTTCCGCGTTCACTACGGGGGTTACAGTCGTCAGCGGTACGGAATTTTGGCAGGCGGTCAGTGAGTGCGGCTTGTAAGAAGTAATATTCCATACTTCCCACTTGACTGGATGGATGGATGATGCGATTCACACTCTGTCAACTTGTGAGCGTCATGCGGAGGAGCGGAGTCTATTTATCATTACATAGTGTCTCCGATTCGTCGTCGATATGGCCGGCCCTAACAATGGGTGAAAGGCCTAAGCTGAATGGTGGGATAGAGACGGGAGGGGATGTCCGATCCAGGAGACACGGCTACACGATACGAGGAAAAAAAATGTAGAAAAGCGCTCGTACGAAGACGGATTCATGGAGGGGGGAGGGCAAGGGTAATACAGGACAAGCAGGTAAGGAGACGGCGCACAAAGGGGCAAAAAATAATTGGAAGCATACTTCATGAACGGCCAGTCGTTAAGAAGAAATTCGTAGACATAAAACAGTGCGAAGCAAGAAGTAGTAAACAGCGCTTAAAGGGAAGACAGATACCGAGAGGAAGGCAGCGCAAAAATATCGTTACAAAGAATGACGGCCATACCCCGAAAAACACAAAACTTGGACGTGTAATTGCGTGCTCACATCCATTGACTGAAAGGTGTATACACAAATACGTATTTGTAACGCAGACACAATGCTCACCGCCGTGCGTATCCACCCTGGACTGCTCCTCCACCGTGTGACCATTGTCCAGGCGCGGTGGGCTGCCCAGGTTGACCAAATCCATAGCCAGGAGCAGCGGGTGGTGCCATTAGTCCCGGCTGTGCAGCATAGAGGTCATGACCGGCAGGGCCGTGCGCGCTCGGGTGGTACTGCTGCGTTGGACTTGCGTGCGGGTAATGAGGTGACGTGGGCTGTTGCACGGGTGATGTGGTAGTCGGCGACGGTCCGAGCATCTGCTGATTGGGTGCGCCCGGGTGAGCAGAGTGTGGACCTTGGGCGTGAGGAGGGATGGCGATGGACGGCGGTAACGCCTGTGTAGGGCTGTGCGGAGAAGCGGAGGGGTTGCCGCCACCGGCGTTTGAATTACTGCGGGTCCCACGCGAAGCGGCACCGGGAGCTTGTGCTCCGGATGTAGATGCCCGACGGCGGCGCTTGGAGCCCGCCCGCTCATTCTCCTCGTCTTGTTCGCCGCCTTCATCAACCTTGTCGCCGCCAATGGCCAGGCCGCCAGGGACATTGTTGTGATGTGTAGGTACACCGGACATGGGAGCGGACCGGCCCATGGGAGGACCGACGGGCATTGTGTTGGGGAGGGTGCCATGGGGCGCATTGAGACATGCCTGGATGAGGTTCTTGCCCTCCGGCTGGGTGACGAGAGGTTGCAATTTGGCGGTTGTGAAAGTATAGACCAAGCCTGTTTCCGAGACGACGAGAAGGAGGACTTGGGTTCCGGTCAGGGTGGAAAGTTCGTAGGCCTTTTTCATGATGCCTGGACGAGGGTGAGCTCGGAGGAGAGGAAAGGATGAGGAGGAGGGGACAGACCAGCTTTCCTTTTTGAGAACGTGATATGCCGTCTCGATTTATCCTGAATGAATTCAATCTTAATCTTGCGTCTGCCCGTCTTCTTTTCCGATTTTGGTTTCTCGTCATCCTCGTCATCGTCGGCGGCACTGTCGTTGGCGTCTTGGTCGTTTATGAACTGGTCGGCGGGGGGGGGATGGGCCTGGTCGGCGCGTTTGGCAGAGTCGTCTTGCATGGGTGGTTGTTGTGTCTGAGTGTTTGGGGGGTAGGACGCGTAGGGGTTTACTGGGGAGACTGTGGATGCGGACGGGCGGCGAAAGGCCATACACGAGGAGGGGGAGGGGGCGCGGGGGGGCGCGAAGGGGGCGGGTTGCAGCAGGCGGGGAAGAGGGAGGAAAGGGGACGGGCCGTAAAAGGCAGGGGGGACGAAAGAGGCAAGGGGGGGAAGTGGGGGCAAAGGCCAGATGAGGATGGACAGATGGAGAGGCCTTTTGGGAGCTCTGAGAGGGTCTCGAAATCGGATCCCTTTTCCAGCAACAACCGCTTATCTATATCCAGAACTTTCCCAGGCACACCCCCAAACAATCACATACTTCCATTCCCAGACGTCTTAGCCCAGACGCCAACTTCAATTATCCCCTTATCCGGCTCAGATCCGCTGCTCTGGCGCCCTCTCTCGAACTGGAATTCCCTTCAATAAGCACCCCCAACAAACACAAATCATCATCATCATCACATCACTATCTACCATCCATGATCCATCCTCTCTCCCTCCGCCCTCTCTCTCGGCACTCTGCGGGGCGCTCTAGCGCTCTTATGACTAGCCGCTTTTTGACCATCGAAATCACCAGTGCCGGTCCAAGGCGTAAGCGACTCGCAATCAAAGAAACACATGGCCCCTCCGCCATGAGACCTTGTTCTTCATCTTCTAAGCCCGCTGCTCCCCGTCGTCGTTCAACGAACATAATGACAACGTCAGGGAAATTAATAAGAAATAAAAAAATATCCATGTTGCTATGTCTTGTCCCGAGTCCATTGACCTCGTATGCTTGTCCAAGCTTCCTTTACGCGCTCATCAAAGCTCGCCTCTGGCCGCCGAGTACGCGCCGCTTGAAGCATCTGAACCATATGTGCCACATTCCGATCCCCGCACAGGTATCGCGCTATCTCTTCGTCTGTAAAAAAAAAGACCGTATCCCCGCCGTCCACTCGATAAGATGATGCCATGTCGAAATAAGCACAATGTAATAGGACGCGGCGTACCATGGGGCTCCGCTTGAAGCAGGCTCAGATGTATATCACCGCAAGCCGCGTCACGGCATTCTCCGCCACCAGGCACCTCAAATTGACATATCCGTGCATTCTCTAAACCTTTGTTTGTCATGCGCCGCGCAGCAGCCAGCACCCTCAAGCCTTCAGAGTCAGGCATATCAGCCATTTCCTGCAGACCAAGTGAGCCTCCAAGAGACGGATAGTGAGACAACACGGAGTTATAAGCAGAGAACGATGATTTTGTCATTACTTGCGAGTCATTCGAAACCTGCTTAAGGACAAAATGACATTTGAATGCTGTCAGCTCCAATGCAAGGGGAGACACCGCCCTCCCGCATGACAACAGAACTTAAGAGGCGAAAACAATTGGAACGCACCTGAGCTAAGGCAGCAACGTCGACACTTTCTAATTCCGGCCCGGTTTCTGGGGAATGCCAAGGAAGGACTTGCCCAGTAGAGTGGGGAGGTGTGGAAGCCCTGGAGGAAGCCTAAAATTTGAGAGAAAAAAGGATGATGGCCATGAGATCGGAAGGCATGTAGAGCGGAGAGGGAGGAAAGGAAAGAAGGGAAAAAAAACATCAGAGGTGGTTGGTTACTGCCGGTACAGGAGTGGAGAGGAAAATCCTTGCCGCTGATTCTTGCCGGGGTTCGGCAGCGAGGGCTATGTAAGCATCTTAACCCGATCCGCAGAGAAGCATAGTGGAGGGAAGCGAGGTGGGTGGTCAAACATGCCAGCGTGTAGCAGCCACGGATCGGAAGCACGAATCGAGGGTAAAAGAGGGAGGATAGGGACAGTGAGCGGTAGAAGAGGGGAAGAAGGTTAGAGGCTTCCGTGGTACAGAGGACAACGGAAGCTTGCCTGGTCCGCCGATGGCCTGGTCACCATCTGCAGGCGTGGCGGATTGATCTGCAGATCGATTCGATTAGGAAAGTCGGAAACAGTTAAGAGGAAACGTGGCAGAAAAGCATACAGCGATGAAGAATGCGTAGGGAAATGCGATGAACGAAATCGGTCAGTTGAAACGGCAGACGTAGAAAAGGAGGAAGAAGGGGACAGTGACCGGTCAATGCTGCATGCACGTCTACGTCTACTTGGGCATCGCTGGTATCCTGAAATGGCGATAGGGGTGCAGAGCCAGGGGGTGACGGTGTGCTTGATATCGGACTGTTCACATCCGTGTGCTCGGATGGACTGCTAGTTGCCAGCACTGCTTCCGATCAGGGTAGGGTTTAAAGTTAGCCAATGGACGCCCAGGAGGGAAATGACGTGCGGAAGCAAAAGAGGTGGCGAGAATGATAGATAGATAGATAGGGGTTTTGCGCAGCAGCGTTCCCTGTCGCCGCGCTCGGCACTACACGCACGTGATAAGCGCTCGGTCGCGAGACAAATGCCTCCGAACCCGAGAAGCGCCAGATAGCAACCCAGACTCCCAGCCTGGACTAAAAAAGGAACGCACCATCTTCGGGTGATTTGGCGTTGCCAGGATTAGATCTCGGGATCTCGTTGCTCGTCGCACTCGCTGGTGCTCGGGACACCGCGGGCGATTCCCTAGAAACAGGCGTCGAGCGGCTTGACGCCATCTACTCGTCACCATCCGTCGGTCAGCCTTTTTACAACGTGAACCGATTCCTCCTACCGCTTGTTTCCGCAGCTTCATCTCCTCCCGTTCCCGAATTATCTTGCGCATACGCTCAATCTCGAGCTCGAGTGCCAATGCACTATCGCGTGCACTCGACAAGGTTTCACGGGGTCCACCAGCCGTCGACGGCGTCTCATCTTCGCTCGTGTCGTCCTCGCTATCGCTGACGTCGATGACGCATCGCCATGCGCTATTCAGGCTTGCAAAACCGCCGGCCGCAACTCCGTTCATCTTGCGTCGTACATGAGGATTTGGGTGATATGCAGCTCCGTTGCCGAACCCTGCCCCAGATCCAGTACGCGACAGTGCAGGAGGTGTGTAAGCCTTCGGTATAGCCTCCGAGTCGAAGTCCGCGGCCACGGGCCGTTTCGTTCCCCGCCGGGGAATGGACACAGTCGGCTGAGGCGTGGCAGACGATCGACTAGAATCATACCCGTTAGCTAGATGCGGCGCCGGTACTCCGTCGCTCTTTGGACGAATAGGCAGATTCTCCGGGACCCGCGATACTTCATGCGTTGGCAGTTCCTTCTCTCGTTCGACGTGAAAATTCGGTTCTGGGGCACTAGCAGACCGCGAGAGGGACCTGCTCTCAGAGTGGAGAGGTTCAGACGCCCTGTTCACTGCGGACCCGGGCTGGGGCTGATCGTGTTCAAAGAAAGTATTTCGTCCAAACCCAGGGATAGACTCGTCGACACTCATCGGCTCCGGTGAAAGATGTTTCACGGATCCAGGTGTTTCCACTGCGATAGGGTCTCCCCCGGAATCTCCAGGATCAGAGGGGGGAAGTTCGATGCTGTTGAAGAAGTCCTCCACGCTCACTGCAGAGGCCGAAGACTTAGCAGAGATATCAGCTAGAGCGAAAGCAGCAGTTGTCGATGACTCCGAGGCTTGAGTGACAGAGACGGGCACAGATTCTTTACGTTTCATCGTAGCCTGTACAGCTTTTCTAGCGAGAAGCTCTTGTTTCCGTTGTCGCTCAATAGCAGTCAAGGTAGATTCACTGAGAGCAAGGACTGAGGCAGAGACCGAGCTGTCGACGGATGCCGTGGTCCTCACCTGAGAAGTGGTCGACGCAGTATCTACAAACTATTAACATTCATGATGGATGGAAAAGAGGGGTTTTAACACACCATGTGGGGTGGGCGGGCATGGGGAATGCCCAAGGTGTCCAACAGATCCAGGCCGCGTGATCTTACAATCAGCACTTGGACCAGCAGTCACCGAGGGAGAGAATGGTAAAGCAGACTGAGAGAGGAGAATAGATGCTATGACGTCTGGGGGCGGCGGGTAAGGAGGGATACCCGCTGAGACAAGGTTGCTTGGAAGACGAAGATTAAGTTCGGTGAAAACGTAGTAGATGATTTCCTTAGAGATCCCACACTCGATCAAGTACTCAGGTGGTACACCGTATCCAAGAATGTCAAGAATAACTTCTTTAACGGCGTCATATTTTCTTTGTGTTACTATGAAAATGAATCAGACGACACCATAACCACGAAAAATGAAATAGACGCACAGGCCAGACCAGGTCGCACATGATCATGGTCGAGGACATACAAGGGAGTCTCAAGCCTGAAGGTCTCCGAAGTCGTGTGGGCGACAGACGGTGTTTCCATGCTGAGTCGCGTAACAGGTGTCGTAACATATGCGGATGAGACAGTATGTTGACAAACATCCTCAGTTTTAACGGACGGCGATCGTGACATGACGCCAAAAGAGGGAGAATGAACAGAACCACTGGCTTCCAGCCTGACGTCCGGGTATACCGCTGTCGTGACCGTGATTGGCGGAGGAATCGGCTTTGAGGGGGGACAAAATGGTGGCTCTTCGTTGTCGCTGATCTCACCCTCTTCCCGCATGGAGGTCTCGTCATCCAGAGGGGTCCGAGAAGCAACTCCATTAGATTCATCATGTTGAACAGGACGAGGTGGGGAACCAGGTGCGAGAGCCTGGGCAGGTGTTGAAGCTCGGGCAAGGGCAGGAGTGGGAGGTTGCTGGGGTGTCGACGTCGTCGATGAGGGCTCTTCCTGGCCATAATCAAGAGATATTGAAGGTGTGGAAGCAAAAGATCGCGATAACGGTCTGGAAAGTGATACAGTCGCATCGAGCTTTCGACGTTTGTGCTTGCGGCTTGAGAGGGCAGCTTGTCTGAGGAGCTCAGCAGGGTCTGTTGAAGAATCTGGTGACATTGTGGTTGACGGTCCAGATGAGTGATTGAGGGCTGAAGAGGAGGGCAGGGTGGAGACCTGAGACATGGAGCTGAAGGGCAGGGGGAAAAGGGCAAAAAAGGCGGCCGTGGGCAGAGTTGGGAGTGGCATCGGTGTTTGCCGGAGACGTGTCTTGATCATGCCTCTCGACGGCCACGCTTTCCTCCTCAGTCAGGGCTGGTCGGGAACGGGCTCGGGCCTGCGTAAGGGTGCTATTTCCCGTCCCGTCACTGTATCTCAGAAAAAAACTCTTGCTGGCATCGGAAAAGACAGGGATGAAGCCTTCCCCTTCTGGGACCAGTAAGCACCCACATCGCCCATCCCGAGGGGGGGAAAAAATCTAAATCACGCCAGCTTATTTTCAGTAGCTGCATCTGCGATTCAAATAGAATGTTTTTCGAGCGGTGATGAAGAGGAAAACCCACGCTCCGATGTGAGTGACCGTGACTGCCAACTATGCGCGCTTTTAACTAAGTCCATGTAGGCAAAAGACACTCGTTCTTCTACGCTAGAATTGAGACAGACTTCCACAGGTATACTGTCTAATCGACCTCCCATCGTAGGCACATGCGCCTCGAGCGCATCTACACCGCCGCCGGAATTGAACACAACACCACGCCCTTCTTCCACTCCTCGACTATCCCTCCTCGCCTTAGCAAAGCGTGAGACTGCTCGCCGTGGCCTGTACTCCAGGTTCTTTCGCGGTCCCATCCTCGGCCCCGACGATGTCCAATCCGAGACGGTCAAGGCGGAGCTCAGCCCCGCGACTCAACAAACACCTCTCCATCATGACGACGCAAAAAAGAGCAGAAAGCAAAAACGTAAAATTGATCCGGATGAGGAACATCCCACGAGGGAGGAATGCAATGAGAAGCGAAGAAGAGAAAAAAGGCTACGCAAAGAGGCCGAAAAGGCTGCTAGGAAGCGTGAACGCAAAGATGCAAAGAAAAAGGCGAAAGACCGGAAGGACGAGGATATCGCCAGTTCTACACCCGTGGATGAGAGGGTCTTGTCACCTTCACAGGAGCAACGTTCGGGCAGTGAGACACAATCCGTAAAGACGGAGAAGAAAACAAAAGAGCTCAAGCCAACTCCCGTAAGTACGGAAAAGACTCTAGAAGAGGAGGAGGATCACGTAACCTCGATGAGGGAGGATTGCTCCGAACGTTCGAGGAAGAGACGTAGACGAGATCAGGGACTATGATGTATTTTATGCGTTGTGTATTCCCCCAGTAGTTGTCATCACCCTTAGAGAATACCATCTCCATGATGAAATTTAACATGTAACATTTTGATCACTGAGCATAATTATACAAATCCAAGACTACGACGATGGTTCACTGAAGGGGCATGCTGCGGTTTGCGAGAGTAGGGAATTGGAAAATAAGATCTTCATTGACATGCCTGGGAGTGGACCGAGTTATTGCTAATTATGGAGAGGTAATATGAAAGATAAAAAGACAACGCACAGTTGAGTGAGGAGAGCAGTGAGAAAACGATCGACAGCCTCCCAAGAAGGTATGCAATGGGCACACTAGCCTCGAGTAGTACCACGCCATGCGCTCTGCATGGCAATACGACGAGCCTATATGTCCAAGTTGCCAAGGGCCGATTAGTTAAGAATTGAAAAAAAAAAACGGTGGTGGAACTCTTGAGCGCACCTGATCTAGAGTGATAGAATCTTCTCTCAAGAAAACCTTTTGTCTTCCGCCGCTCTGCTCCTCATCCTCATCGTCGTCATCATATACGCTGTTCTGGGTGCTTGTTCGTATGCTCCCAAATGCTGCCTTGTTGCCTGCCAGGGAGAACGGGGTCGACTGGACAGCTGTACCGTAGACGCTGGACGTCTTTGCCGCGCCGAACGCCGCAAAGTCCGTGACGACTTTGCGGGGCGGCGACGACGCCGTGAAGCTGCTCGAGAGCGGTGATCTCGAATCTGATGGGCGCGGCGGAAAAGACGGTGGGTAGCCATGTGCACCCCGTGCGCTAAGCATCCGCACTTGCATGTACTTGTCCGTGAATCGCGTCCCGTTGATCTACAAACAATCGAAGAAAAATGTGTTTAGTCTGTTGTTTGAAAATGAGTGAATTAGGAGAAAGCGCACCCTTCGTAGATGTGGCCGTGCTTCTGCGAGGTTAGATGCCAGGGTAAAAATCTCGACGTTGTGCCTCGCTTCGTCCGAGTCCCTGTAGATGCTCTCGATGACGACCTTCTTCGTGCTCTCGTTTCGTAAGAGCAGCTTCTCGTGCAGCTCGCGCGCGACGTCGTCCACACTTTCGTTGTTTCCCAAGATCCGTTGGGCGACGGCCTGGCCTACCTCGCGTACAAGGCGCTCCATATCGAGGTTCTCGAGTACAAGACCGACGATGGCATGTGCGAGCAGGTCTGCCGATGTCAGGGGGAGCATAATACCAGAGGTGATATTGACGAGCGCCTTGTAAAAGTCCGTCGCAAACTGAACAAAGGGAAAGTGAGAAGAGAAAAATGAGGCAAGAACATGTGGAGTGGATGACACTCAGGGAGGACGTACCGAATAGCTGCTTAATGCTGGTTCGCACGCCACGAAGAACTAGAGGCATATGTATCAGAGGATCGGGAACAAGTCACTTTGCGAAATGCGAGACAAAGCGTACATACCAGAGTGATTCCGCGAGCAGCCATCTGTCGAGCCAGCACGAGAGGGTCCTTGCCGTCGGGCGATCCTTCGTCGAATCCTGATTTTCAAACAAACGGAGCATGATGTATATATGTATGCGCGAAGAAAAGGGCCCTTTCTTCTTTTCAAAAAAAAAAGCCGGAAAAACCAGACTCACCATCCCCGTATTCACCGATGCCGTGCGGTGGTGCATCAGCGATGAGCACGATCATCTTGCTCGCCTGCTCCCTCCAGTCCATCTTGAGCGCCTCCGCGAGTCCGGCGGTGACCGCCTCGGGTCCGTCACCACCTCCTGAGGCATACAAGCTCGAGAGGTCGCGATGTACCTTGTCGATATCGGACGAGAAGCCAAAGTTGCGCGTCACGTAAGTGTGGTCCTGAGGTGGGTGATCGCGATAGGCGACGAGGCCGACGCGCAGGTCCTCGCGGGCCTGCAATTTGCCAGATTGGTAGATGTTGTCACAGATGAGTTGGATGTTCTTCGTCGCGGAGGAGATGTAGGAACCCTGGCTTCCGGTGCAGTCTTGCACGAAGACGAGGTCGCTGTGGAGTCACATACGATTGGAGAGTGAGCGCTAGTGAGCAAATGAGAGATGCACATACAGCATCTTATGGTCAGGTCCGACGGGTGGTGTAGGGCGCTGCTGAGCGTTGTACGCCTCTTGGAAGATGGCAAGGGCATCAACGGAACCCCCTTGTTCGAAATCCATGTTAGAATCCATGATGGTGGTAATGTAGACGAGAGAACTGTTTGAACACTTTCCGAGTCCGTTCTGATTGGCGGGTAAAGACAAAGGGTTAACGCTCGTCACGGTACTCTCGCCTCGACCTCGTTGCATGAGCCAGAGTCTCAGACTCCTCAAGGCAATCGCCTAGTGCACGCTGCCCAGGCCACGCTTCTTTGAACTTACTAGAATCGGATCACAGCTGTAATTCCCTCAGTAACGCCCACTCTCCCTACATCACCTACTGTACTACGTCTACTGCGAGCGTCCACCCAGAAGCCATCCTGTCCACTGTCCTCCAAATGTCCCCGGCCGAATGAACGTCCGATATGCCATCAACAACCCTGCAGAAAAACTTCCCACAAGCGCCGAAAGCACGATGTAAGTGCGTAATCGTGCCGCTGGTGACACGCTTCGCTCAGCGCCTCCAGGAATCGAAGAATTTCTGCATTGACATCAATAGCATGCGGCACATTAGCTGAACGACCAGCGGTAAGCTAGTCGCACACGTACGGATGCATGGCAACGCTGCAAATGGCATGAAAAACGTCTGCAGTTTGGCCTGTTTTTACGCTAACGGCGACTGGTACTTGTAGGTAAAGTCTTCTGCAGTACACATCTGGCTGCACTTCGTGTCTCTGGTTTCGGGTAAATTGACGTCATACAATGGCTTCGCAAACATGAATGATGGGCATACCTGCTGCGCCAGGTCCAAATCCGACTTCGTCGCAACGAAGAGAGTGGGGATATGGTCAAGACTATATTGTTGCTTATCCAGTGTCAGGACACAGGGCAGATCCACAGTGCTAAGAGGCACTCACTCTCAAATTACTGACGTACGAAAACGAATTTGTGTCGCTTGAATCATGAACGTAAACAATGACATCAGCCAGATCAGTCTTCTTGGAATGTCGGAGCACCTCAGACTCGTATTTAGAACCAAACTCCTGTAACTGAAGGTGAAGGAAATGGGAGTCAAGCAGGATGCATCTTACGACATTTGAAGCCTACCACTAAATATTTCTCTGATCCGTCGATATCCACAGAGTTGACCACACTAAGGACCTTCTCCGTTGGCACATACTTTTCATCGAACTGTGCGCCGGCGAAGGACCGCAGTAAGGAAGTCTTTCCTGAGCCTGCAGCCCCACAGACGTAGCAGAGGAATACGTTGCGCGAGGACTCGCCCCTCCGACGATCGTACTTCCTAGGACGGGTAATTAGGAGAGCACCGGTGCGAGGTTCTTCAGGATATCCCAAGTATGCAAGGTAGGTAAGGGTGGTCTTGTGCTTCAGCAGGGTAATCATACTCGAAGTGGCTCAGGAGACAATCGTTCAGCCATGTAAACCATTAAACCCACCTCCATCGCGCCAGCCATGTCTGCAAAGTGACTGGTCCCTCATCGTCCAAACCAGGAAACTTCTGATCTCGCCAGGGGATGCCCGGTGGTGCAGTGCTGAACAAAGCTTCAAGTTCATCTTTGTTCAGAGCGCCATCCTTGTCCTAGCAGTACACTGTTAGTCCTGCGAGAAACGATATGTCAGAACATTCATACCTTATCGAAAACCTCAAATATGTCCGTGAAAAATTGGTATCCCAAAGGGCTCAACTCGACTGAGCAATCCGGGGGTACATCGTACCTATGTCTCATCAGATCAACGATGAGGGTCAAGATAACTGTTTGCGAACTGAGGAGAGAGGAACATTTCCGACAATCGAAGGTCTTCTGCGTAACCATGCTTTCTGAGGACGGTCCATGTGGTTTCTAAGCGCCCTCGCTGGATGAAGATGGTGTGGAGAAGAAGAAATCCCGCTTCAGTTAGGCCAGTGTCGCTAACAGCATCACGGTTGTACCCGTGAACCATGACCTTGATGCCTTCCAGCTCCTGCAATTGCAAAGGAGCATCGAAACATTTACGCTGTCAACTCTTGAGTAACCACGCCTGCGCCATAGGAAGAGAACAAACTTGAAACTCGTTGAGTTCTTCATTGTCAAGCACACCATCTTTATTGGTATCGCAAAGCTTGAATATTCGGCGGAGCGCTTCTTCGCAAGCTGGCTTGAGCGCCTGACAAGCGATGAGATCCAATTTGTAGCGCGCGTAGGATAGATCGTTTGCAAACCTGCTTTTTGAAATCATATAATGGAGCGGTTGGGTGGAGGACTGCCTTCCGAGCGAAGTAGAACACCTCTGAGACGTTCAGAGGAATTTTTGCGGAGCATTCTACGCACGTCTCTACTTCCTATGCATCATTCTACGGGGTAAGCAGAACAGACACGGAGACAAAGTGGGGGAGGTACCTTGAAGTCGGCCATAATTGGCCTGATTTCATCCTCCAGTGATTTATTTGTCACTTCACCGCCGCGTAGATCTATCTTGTTCCCTACTAGGATTACAGGGACCTAGAGAAGGATTAACACAGGAGGTAAACGTAAAAGATGATGCACACCGACGGACATTAATGCCAAGCTGACGGAAATAGGGTAGCCAGTACATGGAGATTCGATTGAAAGAGTTCGAATTGTCGATTGCGTATACGACGCAAATGACGTGGGCCTTGCGGATCTCAAGTTCTAGATAATGCTTATCATCTGGACCGGCTACAGAGACCGGAAGGCGTTATGGGCACGGAAAACCGGAGGGGGTTCATTCAGGGAACTTGCCTCCGGAGTCTACTATGTAGGTTGTCACGTTTTCGGAGGTGAACTCGGGGGATATGGTTACCTCGGGGACGACATGCTGCACCTGTGGAAGTGGAAAGTGCATAAGTCGGGGGGAAGGGGCGTGTTTTCCGAGCATAATATGGGGACAGACATGGGGTACGTATGCCTCCTTGATGAGCGAGGTGACAATGGTACTTTTGCCGACACCCTCTGGGAAGCGTAATGCATCGTGTGTTGAGTTCAACAGCAGGGACAAAGACAAAAACACTGGTACCGTCACCAACTAATAATATGCACACATCTCTGCGCATGCTCTCGAGAAGAAAGAGAAGAGAATGTAGAGTTGTGGTGGAGAGACTGATCGGACTTGGCCCGGGCCGGTGAACACTTAAAATCAATGTCACTGCGGCTACGGCTGCGGCTACGGAGATTGAGGATCATGTCCCTCTTCCTCTCCTTGTCATCTGACATCCTCATTCTCATCATAGGAAATCTCCCCGTCTCTGACCTTCTTGCCTTGACAAGTTTATGTCGAAAACTCTATGACCTTGTAAGCACACATCCCTCCATCCAATTTACTGTATATCGTCTCGCCAGCTTACCCACCTTAGGTCCATGAGTTTGGTGGAAGGAGCATCCTCCGGACTCTTTCTAGGCCATCCAAGAGCTTGGAGAAGAGCCTCTTACTCTGGCGTCCACTGGCTCAAGTCAAGTACCACACCGTGTCAGACCGGTCCTGGGAGAAACAACGGTTCGTAGCCCGTCCACTCTCCCGGCCATGGAAAGGCAAGCTACAACCGCTTCTTGCGATAAACGAATCGCGCTTGTTTGTTGCGGCGGGCTACACGCTCTACTCCTACGTATTCATGCCTTCTGAGCACGAGGGGGCAACTCCCGGCGTTTCATTTGAAGCGTCCTACCAGTTCAATTACCAAGAAGATGCGCCCAGGAATGATATCACCGGTCTCGTGTGCGCCCAAGACGGTGGCGCAGATCGCACGCTCTTCGTTGGCTTTGAGAACGGAGAACTCCAACGCGTCCGGATTCCTCCCTGTAACCCCGGCCAAGTCGACCTTCCAATCGATGCCCCATTTCGTACCTCATCCAATTACCATAATGGCGAGCTGATAGAAGCACTCGCTGTGTCCGGCGACAGCCTCTTGTCCATGTCGATTAACGGCAAAGCCGGTCTTCTCAACATATCCTCGCCTACTCCTTCCGTCCAGCATACGATCGATTTAGACACTCGCGCCTGGTCAGCGCTTCTCTCCACCTCTGCCTCTACTCCATTTGCAGCATTTGGCACCTCTTCCGACACACCGCTCACCATCCACGCGATCACACCTACCTCCATCTCCGCGATACCGACTATGAAGTTGTGCTCGTCTTCTCAACATAATGACTCGGTTCTTGAGCGGCCTACTGCCGTATACGGAATCACTTCTGCACCACCCGCATCGCCTTGGGGCGCTTCGGATCAGATTATAGTATCGGGTTGGTTCGAGGGCTTAGTCTGCGTCCACGATATGCGTGTTTCCCCAACCCCCACGCTCACCTTTTTCGATCCCTGGTCCTTCGAACCCATCTACGCAGTCGCCTGTGGTGGCGGGGGAGGTGCCCACATCGCCGCCGGCTCCGCGCGGCACTCCGTCGTGGCGTTTTGGGACGTGCGTGCTGCCACCCGCGGCGGCTGGAGTGTGCATGCGCCCGGAAATGACTCTTCGCCGGTATACTCAATCATAATGGAGAGCTCCCGCCTGTTTGGCGCGACGCAGAGTCGGCCGTTCGTTTATGACTTCGGACCTAATGTAAGGCCGGAGACATATCCTTCATTGCCAAGCACTCGAGGGAAGAAGGACGGTCTGTCTTACAAGGGACAAGACCGCATTGGATTCCACGTCACCAAGTATGACCACCCGGCAGTGAAAGTTCACGCGGGAGACCATTAAATCCAGTTAAACCTGTATTCATTCAACATGGCAGACATCCCCGACTGGGCACATTTACAGATTGGCATGGAAGTGATGGTAATTCATGATGGATGGGTAAAGTGACGATGCTAATGAATAGTGACGAGTGATAAACATGCAGTTAGGATAGAAAGATGTCGATCTACAATGATCCCAGAGGAGATGCATGACAAGATAATCCAGGGTCAGATGACAAATGCAAATGATGAAAGGAGAAAAAGCATCAAAAAGGAGGGAAACGGCTACCCATGTGGGAGGGTAATTCGGCTGGAAGTGATGTCGGATGAATCATGAGACTTGTACAGGGTGACTGGCATGAGAGCGGTTTGTCCAGGGGAAGAGTTGGCGCACATCCCCTGAAGGTGGGGCATCTGCAGCCTGCCTAGGTTCGACAAGCAAACTAGGAAGCACACTTTCAGCATTTTGCTTTGACGTACAACCGAACATCCATACCTGCGGCGGTACAGGTCCTGGAGATCACCGTGATGCTCCGATTTCTCAAATGCATCTTTGAGGTAATCTTGGATTTCTGTGACCTCCTTCAGCGAATAGGGAACTTGGAAACGTCGGATATCTGTAGGGCATCTCAGACACGCGCACTCTTCAAAAGAGGGAAGACCATTACCCTGAACAATTCGGGCCATCTTATGATACTTGCTGAAGTTGATCAGCTTCTTCTCAGCGGCCAAAGGAGACGCCCGTTGAGATGGATTTCCCTCTCGACAGAAAGTGATATCAGTCAGGTACAGGCCTGAATGTGGTGAATTAACCAAAAACAATTGACACCGTTGACCAGAAAACGCACCTAAAAACGGAACAGCGGGAGGGACTGTCTCACGCAAGCGTAAGCGATACTCGTGATAATTTCGAGCATGATCGGCGAGCTTTCGGACACTGTCAAGTTGCAACTTTTGCTTCTGGGGCACACCCTAACGAATCAAAAAAAATCATTCATGAAATGACAATGACCCAAGAAAAAAAACGAAACAAACCATCCATGTTTGTTGCAAGCGCGAAATAGTTGAAGAATCCAGCGCCGCAAGAATAGAGCGCGACGTCGCGAAATTATACAATATCGTGCAGCGCTATGCCGTAGAAGGTCAGCATAGACGCTCGATGGGAATAGCGGTCTACTAACATCAGCAAGCTTGATAAAATACTTGACGAGCATAGTGCGCCTCTTGAGATCTCCCTCATTCAGGATGCTCTCCGCAACCCAACCAGTGATGACAGTGCTGAAGCTCGTAACAGCACGTACATTGACAGGTGGTTTGTAGCCCTCCTGTCCACCCTCCAAAATTTCCTCTGGCTGGATGGCGCAGAAGAGATTAGATTCCATAATGGACAATTGCCGCGCCAGTTCGAGGCAATCAAAATCGGTGATAGAGACTGAGGTGAAATTCCGATTCCGCAAGTTGGAAAAGAGGGTCTTGGTTATAATGGGACGTGGTATCTCGAATGGGATGCGGGGAGTAAATGCCGACGAAGGATCACGGGCAAGATCTGGCCGCGGGGTTGCAGGGGTGACTTGTGCCCCTTCGCGTTTGCGTGCAATAATGACCTCGTGGATGCGGTGAGATGGACCTGGAAACATAAGCGCTAACGCGTCACGGTTGAAGTCGAGCAGTGTTTGCAGGACGGCATTATCAGTGGTAGGCCGCCAGTAGACTTCCAGCCATGACTTGACGAGGTTAGAGATGCGTAGCCGGACAGGAATGCCCTTGCGCTGCTGCCAAACGTACGTACGCTCTTCGGAGAGCCCTTCAGGGGGCACTAGATTATAGCGCTCGATAATGGCCTGCACCAGCTCGGCAGGGGACGAAAAAAGTCTGAAGGTGAGGAAAAAGATGGAAGAGAAGGCGGAATCCACAACCGAATTGGGAGGGGTTATCTTCTCCACCAAAGCCCGAAGAGTTGCACCGACGAGTTGGCCTTCAGAATTGTATGAGACATCTTCCGGTGGATAATCGTGGAATTGCAGCCATGAATCAGAATCCAGCAGTGATTGGTCAGGTACGTTCGCCGCAGGAACTGACGGTAGGCTGCCATGGAGTATCTTCTTTTGTAGGACCTTCTCACCATCGTGGCTATCACCCCACGTTGTACCAGCATCCATAATTTTCTCTGTGGGAACAGGTGAAGGTGAGGCGGTTTCAACGGGTGAGCTCTAAAGACTTGTTAAATAACAACGTCATCACCAACAGTACTGGGGAACCCACCAGGAATTCCGAAGTTTCAGATCCTTCTAAAGTGTTCTCCTCACTTGGTTGAGAAGCACTCCGATCGGCACCATACTGTGAGAGAGTGGTGCCATCACTTTCCTCGGTAGATGTGTCTTCCGCAGCTTGGTGTAATCCATTCAAGCTGACCGCCCTCTGAACCCGCGAATGGATAGCCCGGTCATCAGAATGCGAGGGTGCAGAATACTCGCCAAGGTCGCCTGGTCGTTCAATGATGAATGGTTGTTCACCCGAAGAACGACTCAAACACATTTTAACTGCCGCTACGCAATCGGCGCCAGCTTTGAGCGCATCGGTTGCAGAGCGGATTAAGGACATTTTTTCTTGCTCCTCGGACATTTCAGGAGGGAGGCTGCCTGTCAAAAGGCGCACGGACTCCGGAAGGCGAATAGTCACGTTATACCAACCATACTTGGCCAATTTAAGATCGGCGGACCTGTGGACGGGAACGGTCGGGTGATGGAGGACAGCCTCCACCACGACCAACAGCTTGCACACGATATCTACGATCTCCCGTACCAGCTCATACATGTGACCAGTGCTTGCCGCGTGGGAAGACCGTGAGTGTACGTGCGCGTGTCCGATGAATGCCGCGATCGTGGATAGGTATTGCGCGTGCGTGCGTCGCAAAACTTCCATCAACTCTTCATATGTGGAAGGACCGGAAGGAAAAGGGGGAGAAGCAAGACTAGCGACCGAATCCGCAGAAGTGAAAGATGAAGAAGAGGATATGCTGCTGATAGAAAGGCCGTTCTTGTGCTTGTTGAGACGTGATTCTGCCGGGGCGAGGGCGCGCGGATTCTGAGACTGGGAGCGGTTGAGGTCTAGATGTGGATCTGTTTCTGATGGGGTTCTACGAGCAAAACGTAAATCCCCTAGACTTTTCGCTCTAGTAGCTGTTCGAGTGGTAACTGGGCTGTCACGAGCCCGGGCTTGAGGGGGAAGAGAAACGGCATTTTTAGTCTGCCGTAACGACGCTGTGGGAGTCTCATCCTCGCTCTCAGCGATCGAGCTACTACCGGGCGAACCCCTGGACGAAAACCCTTCCCGTGCCTGAGTCGATAGTGACTCTATAAGCATGGGTGGGTATTCAATAGAGACACGCTTGTCAGGGACCTTGACGCCACAGCGAACGGCAACTGCCAAGAATCGACGAAGTCGTGAGAAGACCTGCCCTCCGAGTCGGACCATCTTTTCCACTTGCATATCGCGCTCGTCTTCACCAAGGCCCTCATCTGACGCTACTTTTGCCTGATTTACGATGGCAGCGAGCTCAGACAAGACCCGTTTACGTTCCTGAGCAAGAGAGGGATATTGTTTCAGCAGAAGCGCATCACGTGATAGGCACCCGACAGTTGTCAGGACAGAGCGGACACATGAAATGATGCACGCCACGGATGGCTGGAAGTGTGCTATTCGATTGGACCGAACAGCATTTTGCAGCAATGACAACGCATGAAGTAATGGAACCATCGGAGTTGGGCAATAATCATCTCGAGAGAAAGGGTTCTGTCGAGACGAATGAACACTAATGGTGGAATTGGTGGAGATAGGTGAACGGGATGGAGAATGTCGTGTTCGCTTTCGCTATAATTACATATAGTACGTAAGTTCGATTACCGACCAAAAGAAAAAATAATGAAAGAAAAGGTACGGACCGGTCCAAACTCTGGTAGATGTTCGTCGGCCAGAAGTGCGAGATCGCCGTTGACATAGTTACTTGGGAACCAACCCCGACCTCCATCTAACTCGCCATCCCACCAGCCACTTGGATCACGATTAAGGACGCGAATCACTTGACCGGCGCGGAAGGCGAGACAAGTAGCATTTCGCTGATCGGGTAGGTAATCATGCATAGCAAGAACGTATTCTGGCTGAGACCTTTCATAGAAGCTCATATCTGAAGAGAGGTGGGTGTCGACGGTAGTCTCCGAGTATACGGACGGCGCTTGGGGTAGAAGAAGAGAAGATGTCGACGCATGGGCTGAAGACGCTGTGGCAGACATCATGGTGAGAGCGGAGGCAGTGGGTGAGGATAAGGGATCCAGAGGAGAGTTATCAGAAAGGGGGCGGGCTGAGCTGGGGGAATGACTTTGGCTGTTGGTATTAGCGCGATATGGTTGGGAAGCCTGTGCGACAGAAGTGTCGATCTTGAGAGTGGGGGAAGTCATGACGGCAATGTGACATAGAGAGGTAGGGCAATTCTGGCGCAGTTAGAAGTAGTTATGTGGCGAAAGAGGGCAGGTCAAGGGTGGCAGCTGAGAGGATCGCAGTCAGTACGGATGTGTGTACTTGGATTGGAAGCAGCGACGCGTGACGGCGAAACGCCAAAACGCTTAGATCTTATCGATACAAGGCAAGGTTACGAACCTTGGGTCAAGCCTCAGTGAAAACAGACCGAGAAGAACGAAGTGCGCCAAAACTGAAGCGATCAAGTCTGAGAAGTTGAGAATCCTCCGCTCGGGTAAGAACAGGGCGAAATTTGAGCAAGATCAAAGAGGATTTGGGCAGCGGGTATGTGCGCGGAGGGCAGGCTCGGGTATGGATCAATGAAAGCTAAGATTGGGTAAATGTGACGCGAGGCGAAAAAAGGCAGGTCGAGCAGACAAAGAGGAATACCGTATGGGAAGGGGACAGGAAATGGAGGAGAGGAGGGAGGGGACGGGAAGGGAATTGAAGGGGGTATATGATTGCCGTTATCCTAGCAGGCACACCACTCGCGTGAACTATTCACAAATACGCCCAAATACTAACTAACTAATTATTTACTTCCCCACTCTGAGTGCTGTGTTCTGAGAGACGTACCACAAGATCGCTCCGGATAGCCTTGTGGCGACCATGCTTAGGTCCGTCCCGAACCGCAATAATGAAGACAGAAATGACAAGGAGTGGGGGACTCGTCACCACAGCCGACCCGAAGGCACATATCCTCAACCTTGCCATAAAAGTGCGACTGTTGAACCAATCCCACACAAGATCGAGATCAACTCATTTCAATGACAATTTCCAAGTCAACATATCGCACGGACTTCCGAGCGAGCAATTTAGTTCAATTCACACTGGCTTCACGCCGTCACTCATGGCATTTCGGATCGCCTTCCAAGGCGCCGATCGGGTGGTGAAGAGACCCAATACAACGATCGCATTGCAACAGTCCCCGCGAATAGTGCTCGTTCTCAGGGTCTCTCGAGTTCGCCCTGGAAGACGGTGAGACGAAACAGTACAGTACCGCTTAGACCCCATAGGCTGTCCCTTTTAATTTACATACCCCATACCGTAACTCGGCGCCGCAGTCGTGCTGAAACGAACCAAAATGTACATGTACACTATCGCTTTCCCATGCAGTGTCGTTACTTTTACGACCCTTCGCCTCAACAGGTTAGTCGCCAAGCCCGACAAGGCGGCCCCACGTGTGTAGTAAGCTAACTTAAGACGTACGTACAGTACGGAACAAAGGTATTACGGCAGTTTACGGCAGCACTCACTGAGTGCGTGGCCGCTATCACGCGACACATCGAAATTCCGCTAATCAAAGCCACTCCTACTAGTACTATGAGCACAATTGACCCACCTGGGCGATTGGAGGCTCTTTGGGTCTCTCGTCGCTGCCGGCGTCTGACCCTCTTCGGACGTTCGGTAATGCTGGTTGGGTGCGAGCTCCTCGCTAATGCGGCTTGTTGGGTCGTCACAGGTATTTTGATTGGCGGGCGTAAAGATACACAGCCGATCCTGAGTCTCGGGCTGCTTGCATGGGTGTGTGTGCTTCATGTCAGAGATTTGCGCACCATAAACTCCCCCTTGTTTCCCCCTTTCGAAGACAATCGGACTGAGGCATGGTACGTACTAGATCAAGCTCGAGTACCATCGATGAAGGGCCTTATCGTTGCGATGCCCCTTTGCGTAGCGCTTGATGCGGATCACATCAGGTAAAGTGTGTATGTCACATTTGGCTCGCATCCTCTGCTATCCCGATGTTCATCGCTGTGGAGTCGAAGCATTTTGTGCCTGGCTCTTTCCTTGAGTATTGAGCTTCAGGTAGTGCCATCGACAACGCAACCCGAGGACTCATCAGCCTTGGACAACTTCCAGTGACTTGCGGCCTGTTCTTCTCATTAGGGCATAGCACTATCGTGATAGCCGTAGTAAGTAGTGAAGTTCACATTTACTAAAGTCATGCTTATCTGGCTCATCGATGTGAACCCCTGAGTAGAATGTGGCCATCGCCATCAGCACCGATGTCGCCGATAAGATCGATGGGTTTGGACAGGTTGGTGGAGTAGTTGGTGAGCCCCAATGTCACGTCACGTCATAACTCTACCACGGCGAGGAGAGCTAAAAACTTCCCTCAGGGTCTTCTGTCAGCGCGTTCTTCTTGTTTGTCGTGGGACTGGCGAATTCTATCATCCTTCATAGAGTCCTCCGAAAGCGGCGCCTGGTGAGAGCGATCGGACATAATTGCCGGCAGCTTTCAATTGCTGAGAAGTGATCTATTAGAACAAGAAACGTAGAGAAGAGCAGTTAGCTCGCGGTGAACAGCCGGACAAAGTTGGGGATGTACTCGAGGATGATGGCCAGTACAACAACACGATTATGATGAAGATTCTCGGCCCATTGGTTCGCTTTGTGGACCACCCCTGGAAGGTACTTCTGATGTGATCACCCCCATACCAATTACCTCATGATACTCGCCTTAGATGTACCCAGTCGGCTTGTTGTTTGGATTGGGTGAGGACCGTATCTGTATGTGTGAATGGCTAGCATCAGCTGACCTGTGCAAAGGCTTTGACACCGCGTCATCGATTGCGCTCCTCGCGGCATCGGCCATCGCAAAGAAAGGTGTAAATTCGAAAGGTATCCCTCCGGGGGACATCGTCATCTTACCTGTTGGGTCCCTTCTTTGGTCTCTCCCTTACAGGTCGGACCTGACATGCACGATCAGATGCTATTCACGGCTGGAATGACGTTGCTCGACTCGATAGACTCCATCCTCATGCTATATTCTTACACTGGGTTCGCTGAGCACCGCTTTCAACTTTTCGAGCCTATATGGGAAAACGACGAACCAGACCGCAAGAGTAACGCTTACGAAGAAGCGGCGGGCACTAATGTCTCGGTTGCTCAGCTGCGTCGCTCACAGGGCAGTCATGGGAACGAGATGGAACTTTGTCTTCCTGGCGCCGCTCCGGGCGAGCAGCCCGAGCAGAGTGGCTCTTCACAGGGAAACAAGGAACGGCCGGTGGAGGTCCTAGTCGAAGACGCAGATGCAAAGATCAGGGACATCCGAAAAGAGGCACAAAGAGAGCTGATAGTGAAACGGAACATGATGTCAGGACTGAGTATTCTGCTTACCCTGATGAGCATCGTCGTGGCATTCAGGTACGAGTTTCCACCGCACAACCCGCTACTGTAGCAACCAGACAGACCGTGACGTCGCTTCCCTGTGTCAGTATATCACTAATCACGATTATGGGATTGATCGGGGACAAGTGCGTCACGTGCAGAGCGGCGGCAGAAAACGACCACGGCTTGGCCGGCGGGTGGTGGAGATTCTGGGCGGAGGTACGGGGATCTTTTGTTGGTGCTTACAGAACATGCGCTGACTCAAGACTTTGCCGCGACCACGACGACAGGCAAACGACAACTTGGGTTATATCGGTGCTGGCATCGTCGGAAGTTTTGTGCTGGTCGTCGGAGGGTGGTACGGGGGACGGCGGGTGTTTTCCAAATCCACAAGCAGTTCATGAAGTAGTTTATTACCAATGACGATGTGTTTCCGTTGTTCCGAGTTCCGAAGGGGTGCTTACCATATCAGCTGTATAAGCGTGGAGATGCTGAAATACCGCCCGCCATCTGATGCGGGGCAGGCATTTATAGCGTGTAGCGAGTACCATTCCTCCGACTCTCTCCCAGACATGGCAAATACCACCGCGACTGTTCCCCTCAACCAAGAGTCCGTTCTTTCTTCATTCTCTTCCCTCACCGCCATCTGATCCTCTTAGCAGGCTCGCCTGGGGCCCAGCAAGGGCATTCCGAACATTTGTGCCTCCACACCAAGACCGAATCCTAATGACATGGCAGACCGCACCTTTCACTCTACTCCAGTGCATTCCATTCTCTGTCATGTCCTACCTCGTCCAAAGACCCGACACACATCTCATCCGCCTCTTGGTCCTCCCCACACTCATCACCGCAGCCCTTCACTCATCATACGGCTACGTTTGGATCGAACCAAAATATAATGTGTACAACTGGGGGGTGGCCTCCTACTCCTTTGTCCTTATGGGCAAAGGCATCGATCTGGCTCTCGCCAAAACAGGTCGTCGCAAGCAGCGTGAAGCCGTCTCAGGAACCATGTCGATCCCGGCCATCGCAGCCAAGGGCAACTCAGATTCCCCGCAGGTCGCGTCCGCGAGCGATCGTCAATTGACCTCTCTTATCCCGCTATGGCTTCAGGATGCCCTCGAGCTCATGTTCTCCCTGCGCGGTCTGGGCTGGGATTTCGGCGAGGGCGTATACACGCCGCCTACCACGCGGCCACAGGAACGCAAGCCGTTCCTTCGCGCTACGCTCAGTTCGTTCCTCGTCGCGTTCCTACTCCTGGACATCATCGATTCGGCCCTCAAGTTGGTCCCAGGCGTCGGCGACCCGTCAGGTGGAAGCATTTTCTTTCCAGACCTCCCCTTTCCAACACGCTATCTTGTCTCGACCACGATACATGTTCTAACGGGCGCCGCACTTGTCGCCGGGTTCAGGATGGTTTACGAACTGATGACACTCGTCGCCGTCGCCGTCCTCGGTCACTCGCCCAGCGCCTGGCCGCCAGTGATGGACAACCCTTGGGCCTCCCAGTCCCTGCATGAGTTTTGGGCGAAGCGCTGGCATCAGCTTTTCCGTCAGACGTTCCTCGTTTTTGGAGGCATACCCGGGCGCAAGATTGGAGGCGATGTTGGCCTCGTGCTTGGCACGTTCTTGGCGTCTGGCCTTTTCCACGAATGTACTATCCTCGCCATGGGGTGCAAGTGGGACTCGCGTGTTCCTCTTTTCTTCCTCTTGCAAGGTGGCTCGGTCATCGGTGAGCGCATTTGGAAGAAGGTGACCGGACGTCGCGTGGATGGGTTGCTCGGCCGGCTGTGGGTGTATTTCGATATCATGATTCTTGGTCAGCCTCTAGGTTTGTGTTTCATATTATTCTGCGCGCGGTGGCTGGCTGACATCGAGTTATTTTTGTTCTTGCAGTCGACGCGTGGCATCGGAGGGGTCTCGGTGGAGGAATGGTTATCCCCCCATGGATCAGCCCAGCCCGTCTTGTCCTCATCCCTGCAGCTCAAAGACTCCTTGCATAGAAGCCATCAGCACACACCATGTCTCTGTTCACGAGATACCACAACTGTTAACCTCTAATCACTGGTCAAGTTCTTTCTAGACTGGGTTTACTGATTGCTTTTAATCAATTGTACTAACGATACATAACGCTCTTTGCATTGTCATACCTTAGCAATATCTTATGCCCCGCCGTTGGGACCAAATAAAAATCTAACTGTACCCTCATTCCGTCCGATAGCATCTGCACCGTCAGGGACATCGTGGTATCCGTCCCCAAGAATTGGGGACCGACTCCGAGGTGGGTGTTCATTCTCGCGCATCGCTATTTTGAGCCGCATGAGTTGGTCCGAGGTGTGCGGTGCCGGCGCAGCGATATGCAGTGCGGCTCGCGATATGTGGGGCGATGGGGACGATGGCGTGTTTGGGGTTGTGTTAGCGGAAGGATTCTGTGTCTGCGATATGAGCAGATCGAGAAGCGCATGAGAGATTGCTAAAGATTGGATGGCGAAGAGGGTCGCCCCAGTGAGCGAGTGTAGACGATTAGTGTCACTCAGGCTCACCTTCGAGATCATCAACCTGCGCTTGGAATTTCTTTTCCCAGGGGCCATAGTCCCTCAGGGTTGCCACGATCTTGAGGTTGTTTTGAGATTCAGGCGACGCATTTGCCTCGTTCTGCTCGAATGTGGACAAGAGGGCGGCAAGGTAGATGCAGGCTAAAGCAACCACATGTGGCGGAAATTGCAATGCCACTAACGTTCTCTGGCTGACCATGCGGGAAGCTTCAGTTTTGGAAAAAAGAGAAGGGAGAATGTAATTCCCACCTGTCGATGGTTAAGCGCCACGCAAACTTCGTCAACCTTTTCGATGCTAAGTTGTGTTGTCACTTTCAGTCATGCCATAATTTCGAGGTTTGTAGAAAAGACGGACCTTTAAGCTCCCTGCCAATTTTGATCACGTATGGGAATGGCATACGGGAAGTAAAGTTGAAACATATAAGTTCGACAAGAAGTCGCTCGACGGCTAACAACCTCTGTCTATCTTGTTCGAGGACCTATTCAAAAACATTTCTTTAGTTGATGGGGTGGCTCGTTAGTTCGAAAGAAAGGTCCAGGACCCCTCTGACGCGTACCACTGGATCCATATCAATCTCGCCGACAATCGACTTCGATTTTGCTGCTTGTTCTGGGAAGCGAACAGTATAGGAGGCCATGAGAATTTCTCGTGGTTTCTTTAATGTGTCGTGCATCTTTGAAGACACGTAGAGTGCCGCGAGCGTTACATCCTGCCACATGCGCGTGCGAATGAGTTCTATCGGAATGTCCGACAGAGGGTGATAGCTCCACCTGATAACCGAAATCCTTCCTGGGAAAGACGAGGTGGAACCTATGGTACAAGTTCTGCGCTGTCGCGGTGGTCTTTCGAGGGCTTTTTCAAGGGAGAAGAAAGTGTAGGTTTTTTGTGTCAACTACGAACCAACGTGGAGTGAATGGAACACTCACAATCCGATTTTGGCTCCAACGGATTCTATGAAACCGCAGGCTTGTTGTCTCGCCTTCTCCTCTTGGGAAGTAGACAACTTTCCGCGCTGCTTCTCCGAGAGTCTGACGACATCATGGGGAATGAAGTATGGCCTGTGATATTGGGTGTATGTAGATGTAGGTGACTGAGTCGCCGGTCCAGGTCCAGGATAAAATGGACTGTCCATTGCTATTGTATGAAGGGTTAGGAAGAGTTATTTATGGTAAGTAGCAGCTTCACGTGATGTTATCATGCGCGCGTTCAGTCACGTGTCAGTCTCAATGATGGATTCCAACCCAGGTCCTTCCACGACCATCTTCCTCCAGGATGCCTGCCTCCAGCATAAGTACATCAGGACCAAAGACTCGTCTCACATCGTCGAACGTCCCGAGCGACTGCGAGCCGTGAAGATCGGGCTCTGCGCGGCTATATCTCGCCTAGAAGAGTCTCTTCCCATCGCGACCAGTACCTATACCACTACACATGAGGAAGACTCGGAAGCCGAGTCGCTTGTCGAGGCTATTGAAAATCTGCGACTTGAACAACAGGACTCGGTGGAGCTTCCTTTACCAAAAGGACATCCCGTTCAGGTAATGCAGAGCTCCGCAAAGGTTGACATCCTCAATCATCCTGCTGTGAAATATATACACGGTGATGTAGACGGGGATGCCTATCTTGAGAAGCTCGTTGGTTTGGCTCGTCAGAGTATTGAAAGGATATCAAATGGCCAGTCTGAAATCCCAGAGGGACTTTCTCAGGGTGACTTATACAGTAAGTTTTAAGTCCTCCAGCTTTGGTCAATTATGGCATAGCTCTTTCTCATTTAAATTGATCTATAGTATGCCCGACATCGCTTGACGCGATTCAAGGTGCTCTCGGCACGGTATGCGAAGCAGTTGACGCCATCATGAAGTCACCTGTCCCTGGCTCTCCCGAACCCCCGCGTGGTGCCTTCGTTGCTGTTCGGCCACCTGGCCATCACTGTGGAGAAGATACGCCTTGTGGATTTTGTTTCGTCAATAATATCGCCGTCGGAGCTGCACATGGTGGGCAACGGATCTGATAGAAGGTCAAGGTCTGAGAATGACGTCTCCTGCAGCACATTTAAAACACGGGATTGGGCGAGTCGTGATACTCGACATTGATCTCCATCACGGTGTGTGGTGATTACCGTCGGCCTATTCATCTTAGGGACATTGTTGACAGGCAACGGAACACAGTCCATCGTCTGGCAAATCAACGAGGAAGCACACCAAGCTAGATTAGCTGCTCAAGCAGGCGCCCCGCATAAGCCTGGCCTTTCTGTTTACTACGGCTCTGTACATGACATACTCTCATTCCCGTGCGAGGTGAACAAACACCCGTCCGGTAATCTCAGAGCTGTAGCTTATAATTTCGTAGGATGGCAAACCGGACATGGTTCAAGCGGCATCTGTCTCGATCCATGGTCCTCATGGCCAGTATATTGAGAACGTCCACCTCGAGTCATTTGAGTCTGAAGAACAGTTCTGGAATGTACATTACCCCAGAGCCTACAGCAAGTTACTCAGCAAGGCAGAAGACTTTGTGAAGAGCACTGGTGGCGCATCAGACGATATATTAGTATTCATCAGGCAAGTTCGTTTCGGACATTCATTGCCCCCGATTCTGAGGGTTTGCTCAGCGCCGGATTTGACGTCTCGGAGCATGAAACACCGTCAATGTCTCGGCACAACCGGAAGGTCCCTACCTCGTTTTTCTATCGTTTCACGCAAGATGTATGTGCATTTGCCAATAAGTGTGCCCAAGGTCGAATTGTGAGCGTGCTCGAAGGCGGCTACAGTGACAAAGCCTTGCTCAGCGGAGTGATGGCCCACCTCACCGGCCTAGTAGATGAAGGAAGAGTATCCGGGAAAGATACCGATACTAATAACTCGAGAGAACAGTGGTGGTCCCTTGAAAACGTTCAGATGGTGAGAGACCTCAGCTTTAAAGAAGAACTTGGAAAGACTGATTTGCCTGTTCGGCTGAATAGCTGGAAAAACTGGTCAAGAAGCGTCGGGGAGGACCACGGTCTTCGCTCGACGCGGCGGACGCCAAACGTCCACCGTGGTTCAATCGCACGTCGGCTTTACTAGCCCTTCTCGATCCGCGCGGCTTGGAAACATCATCGGGTCGTAACACTTTTATCCCGCCTAGTTCTATGACATTGCGCACACGCAAACCGGCTAGCCAGGGAACGTCGTCATCGGCTACTGATCACACAGCATCGCCAGATCCGAAGGAAGCGGCTAATCAGGGTCATCCTGTGGGCGAGGTTGCCACCGCCGACGCGTCGTCGGCTCCGTCACCAGAGTCGACCCCCGAAATTCCGCCTGCTGCTGCCGTCGCGAAGAAGCTTCCGCGTGTGATCCTGAAAGTTGGTCCACGTCCTGAGACTTGACGCTGGCAGGATACATCGTCCTTGATGTACTGGATTACCTTGAAGTAGACATGAAGCCGTGAAAGATGCAGGACTCTATGATTTGACGTGATGTACTCATACCCTGTCTGCTGGCTGCCCAACCGAACTGCCGTCGTGTAACCCCTGCGTGGGTCTTCTTAATCTTAATGGCCGAAGTGAGAAAAAGGTAGACATTAGTACTGTACGAAATACTCCGTCGTTGTGTTATAGCAGCAGCCCAATGTTGTATTAAAACAGTAAAACCTGGGATGTACAGATGTTGTGTAACTTTCAAGTTATGGATACCGGCGGATAGCAACGTGCGCTAATGTTTGATTGATAAAGGGACGTTAGGAGTCACTGCTACACCCATCCTTCGGGTGAATTAACGCCCGTACAGGGCGTTGCAACTGAGAGTGTCGCGGTTTTTGAAGTAACCTCTCGCCACGAGCGTCCGGGTCTCACGGTGATATGTGGGAAGTAACCGTTCTATGTGTAGTTGACTTGTAATGCTGTGTACGAACTCACCCGGGCCATGACCGGACTTATTGCATCTAGGATAGTAGGGTAGTGCCATGCTCGTAGGTGTCGACGGTATCAAGTTCGTTACAGAAACCCCATCGCACCCACGGTCCCTCGTCTGGTAGTAGCCGCTGGTAAAGTATAAAAGAAAAGGTAACACAAATAGGCATGATTCGTGTTTGGCATGTCTGATGTTCAGAGTGGAAAGGTGCCCGAGATGTCTAAGCACAACGAGCGCGGCTCAAAAGAAAACGGTCTCCCCGAGTGCAGGAACGAGGAATTCATCTTCACCAAGACCCACCTTCTCGCATTCCCTTCTAAGAAGCTCCGGGGGCTCAAGTATGGGCTCTGAAGTCAGGACCCACGTCCTAGACACACGCATTTTGGCCTGAGTCCAAGTAAGGAGGTAATTAAGGTGCGGCTTACCCCCAATGCATGGCAAGAGCTTTCTTGGCCTTCACGTCCTTGAACATTCGCACGGCATCTGCAGGCGAGGAATGCAAATTTGACCACATAGCGCGCGGATGATAGGCACTACACAACATCAGTCAAAGAAGGGTCAATACGATACAGAACGTAAAGCTCTATACCCGATGGGTAACAGTGCGACGTCGACGCCGCCAAAGCGTTCTCCAACTTCGGCAAACACAGGGCATACCGGGACTTTGTTCTCGTCTTCGCCGTCGCGGACCGTACGATATCCAGTGTCGCCAGCGAAATACAGCTTCTTATGCGTTTGGAGGTCGTCCACGACCCACGCCGCCCAAAGCGCCTGCCATCTGTCTAATGCTGTGCGGCCAGAGACATGCTGCGAGGGCGTGCAGGATAAACGCACTTCCGTATTCACGGTAGGGCCCCCGGCATTGGAAGGGAGGGAAACGTGCAAGAGGCGCTCGTCCCACCAGTCGAGTTCGTGGAATCGTGAGAGGGGTGTATTGAGTACGCCGGAAAGGTACTTCGCATTGTTCAGCCCGACGAATATATGGGCAGAGGACGAAGGATTGGCAAGGAGCGCGCGGACAGTTGGTACATCGGTGCTGGTCAAAACGTTAAATTATCCTGGAGGCAGAATAGATCGAAGGGAATATATTCACTGGTCGTAATGATTATGCTATTGTTAGAGGCGAACTCAGTGATGCAGATCTAGAGAGAGGACAATCGGAACGAGGAAACATACCGAAAGCACAATAGCATCGACGGCAGGGATGTCCTCAACTTCGCAAGGCGGATCTTATGTGCGTGAGAGGGTGGCACTGAAAGTGAGATCGTACTCGTGCATCTGGTACGAGTGCCTTACCAGTAAAGCGTGCCGGCCCTAGGAAGCTGGATGGAGAACAACGTTTGGAAAATACAGGGTCAAAAATGATACGGACACCGCGCGCTGCACCAGGGGGGGTGGGGAGTTCAACGAAATAGCAAGCATGACTGTCGACACATAACCTTCAGGTATTAGCATCGAAGACCATTTCTACCAGGAACGTACCCTAGCCAAGTAGCTTTCGCGTTACTCTCATTTCCGCGCTGCGCACCCCATGTAGGAGTTTGTGTGGGAACTAACGACTTGACGTTCTTTGGGACGCGAGGGTTCCGAACCCACATCCCGATGAAGAACTAGATGGCGTAATAATGCTTAAGAGATATATATCACTCATAGGCGACACCGGAGGAAGCCACGCACGGAGGCCCATTGGAGGGACGATTGGAACCTAGGAAGAGGGGCCACTAAAGTGAACCAAAGCGACGGGGTGCCTAAAAGTCATTTTCTACCTGAAGGATGGCCAGGGATTCCTGAACAAGGTCTTGCTGTCGTTCAAATGGTGACTGGGACGGCCACCATCTACGCTACTGCTGAGTGGAAACCTCCTCGGGGAATCCGTAACTTCGATGTAGGTTGGGCTTGGAGGCGACATGATGCTTGTTGGGACACGGTTGTCGGCGAGACATCGGAAGGCGACTTCAGTTATATTATCCAGTTATATTATCTCAGCCTCATGACTTTGACACCCAGCCGCAATTTGATTCTTCACGATATCACTGGCCCATGTCATCCAGCAGCAGCTACGATGTTTGAGTCAGCCACCAGGCTTACTTCCGATCTCACCTGGCAACGGTATATGAAATTTGACCCGAATAAATTGGAACGACGACATCGCATCGTGTGCCTTAGGTCGCGTGTGTGAGGCGACAATTATTGGACGCGATTTGCATACAGTACGGAATCCATTGTCTGCGGCAGGCTAAGGGATTGCCATATTGTCGAAACCCAGTTAGATTGAGTCCATCCAATATTCGCATCAATTTAAACAAAAATTACAAAGCGAAAGCAATGACGAATCACAGCGGCACCAAGAAAGCTTACATAAAGCTTCTGGTCATCGCGATGACCTGTACGACCGTTTCAGCTTAGAAGAAGGCGGTCTCTCCGCGCGCAGGAACGAGGAAGTCATTTGGACCAAGCACCGCCTTCTCGCAATCCGTCCTCAGAAGCGCGGGAGGTTCGAGTACTGGCTCTGTAGTGAGGATCCAAGTTCTTCGGCAAAGTTCAGCTGATAAAGAGTAGATATAGAGCAGTGTAACCTACCCCCAATGCATGGTAAGTGCTTTCCTGGCCTCCACGTCCTTGAATATGCGTACTGCATCTGCAGGGGAGGCATGCATAGTGGACATGACATCGCATGGAGAGTATGCGCTGAAACACCAGGTAAGGGTCATCCAGAGGTGTTTCCAGACAAGGTGCGATACGAACCCAATGGGACGCAATGTCATGTCGAAGCCTCCAAAACGTTCCCTATCTCTGCGAACGCAGGGCAAACGGGAACCTTGTCCTCGTCTTCCCCGTCACGTACGGTACGGTACGCGGTGTCGCCAGCAAAATACAAATTTTTGTGTGAGTGAAGGTCATCCACAACCCACGATCCCCAGAGTGCGTGAATTCGGTCAAATATCGAGCGGCCAGTGATACGCTGCGAGGGTGTGCAGGAGAGTCGCACTTCTGCGTTCAGGGCAGGGCTGTCGGTGTTAGATGGGAGGGGAACCTGCAGGAGACGCTCTTCCCACCAATCGAGCTGTGGAAGCGCGAGAGAGGGGTGCGGAGAGCGTCGGAAAGGTAATTCGCGTTATTCAGAGGGACGAATACATGGGGAGAGGATGAAGGCTCGGTGAGCAAGGAACGAAGTGTCGATATATCGGTGCTAGTTGGTTGGGATGTTATGAACGGTTTGTCAGAATGACAAAGAGATTATGTATACTGGTCATAATGATTATGCTGGTGGAAACATCAACGACGATAACTCGTGTGAGAAAAACGGTCACACCGAAAGGACAATAGCATCGACTGCAGGAACTTCTTCAATTTTGCAAGGAGGGTCTGGGGAAGAGATTGGTCGCAAGATGAGGAACGAAACCAGCTGCGCGACGCTCATACCGATGTAACGCGCAGGTCCTAACCACTGAAACGGCGAACAGCGCTTCGAAAGTACCGGGGAATATGATACAGACTCCACGTGCTGCGCCCGGGGGTGTAGGGAACTCAACGAGGTAGCACGCGTGACTGTAAAGGTAGCCATGAACCATGAACCATGACCCAACCTTGTCATCACGGCCCAATAGAATGGTATACCCTAGCCAAGTAGGCTTGACGCTCCCCTCATTTCCAGGCCGCACCCCAGGTGGGAGTCTGTTTATGTATCAAAGCCTTGATATTTTTCGGTAGGCGAGGACCTCGGAAGTTTATCTAAATAACGAACTGGATGGACCCCCAGAAGCGCAAGGGTTCGCGAACTTGGTCTTAGCATCATTCATGTGGTGGCTGGGACGGATGCCATCTACGTAGTCGGGCGGGAATCTCCTTGGAGGTACCGTTACTTCAATAGCCGATAGCAAAGACATAGCATAGGGTCGAAGGAGGGTACCCGGCTGTTCGAGTCCGGCCCATTCATCCGAGTCAGTGATCCAGTCGGCCCGTCTAACTCGGGCCGGACGCGACGTAGAACAAGACATGGACGACACTTTAGAACAGCCAAAACCTTCAAACTTCAATATTTCCAGCACAAGGGACGAGGACCGCGAGCAGGACTCTTCCGGTGATGAAGGTGGTGGGCTTGACTGGACCAAACTCCCGTACGTTCATCTCCCACTTGATTAGTTGTAGCATAATCGCCTTCGACTGTAGTACGGGGAGTGGCGCCGCACGTCCTGTCATCCCAAAGCGCGGTGAAAAGGACTTTGAGCCTGCACAAGGTGTCGGATCTGGCCTCCAACACCACAACCTCGAGAGAGCGCGTTCAGCCATGTTCGATGCACTAAGATCTACCCGTACAGTATCGAGGTGTGTCCATCCATCTATACCCGAATGCGTCCGTTACCGACCCTCTACGCACATAGCAAGTCTGTCAGCTACGGAGTTTGGTACCCAAACCTTGCCCGCGCGCATGTGACCGTCGCTCGCGGCGTCCATTTCATCTCTATGGGTCACTCAGTCCAGCACCCATTGTTCTCATCCTCATCGGCGGCCTCCGGGAAATCTCTGAAGAAAAGGCTGGAGCTTTTGCCGGAGGAAGCACTCTACCTTGTCGAGAAAGGCGCACTTTTCTGCTGGAAGGCGACTTGCGACGACGGTCCGGGCGAGGACGTCGTCGATTGGGACTCGGCATCCCAGGGTGCACCGATGAGCGTACAACAGGCGTATGTGGAGATGATTGGAACGGAGGATTTGACTTTGGGCCGATATCAGGTTAGTGTGCATCTATCCACCCTGCACTTATTCTAACGACCTTCAATCCGCCTTTTGCATAGACTTTCGCTTACCTTCGCCGCCTTGGTTACATAGTAACCCGAGCAAAACCTCCATCCCCTGCCTATCCTGCTCCTGCTGCATATCCAGTTTCACAGCAGTCATCCACGGCTTCGTTTTTTCGCAAGTTTCTCGCTGCGTTCCTCTCACCTGTACGCAGATTCTTGAGCTGGTTAGTAATGCCGTCAACTACCTGGTGGCGGCCTCTCGTACATCGGCGATGGCTTCACCATAACATGGATTACCGTATGCACCATTTCATACTGTACCTGCATGTCCCTATTTCTCGGCTAACGAATGTCCTTCAACAAAGCTTCGATATTCAGAACCCTCCGGTTCTTACCTGCAGGTCATTCCGTCCCACTCCAGTCCCAGCCTCGAAAGTCCGCGACCGACGATAATGACAGTAAGCCACCTGCGTACGAGATATTCTACCACTTGCACAAGCCGAACACCCCGTATCGCAAGACGGCGCCTCCCCCACCAGACTTTTCAATCGTGGTCGTCGAGTGAGTTATTTGCTCTCTTACCCCAAGCTCTAATAGACCAAGATAACTGATTGACGATGGTGCTTCCCAAGTGCGCGTACGACACCGATGCCCACACTTGCAGAGTTAACACACATGTATGAGGGCCTCCCTATCATCCCACCACCCCTCCCCCGCAAACGTAATCCTCACCCCGAGAAAACAATTCCCGTGCCAAAGCCTTCCCATCCCAAAGGGCATGATACGAACTCCCGTCCATCTTTCCTGGTTAGATTGTTGTCGTACTTCTCGTTGTACTCTTTACCGCCCACATCGGGACCAACAACGGTCAAGATCAACCCGTTCATGGCTCTTCGCCAGGGCAATAAGTCGGTCATCATCGCCGTTGTGGATGCGGGCACCGTGAGTTTCTTCAGGTTTGGGCAAGGCGCATTCGAGGAATGGCCAATGGCCTGACTGCCCTGTGTGGTGATGACACCCCGACTGTCTACCATTTGGTGAGCCCGCGCATGATTTGTTTTCCACTAACACTGGCGGTCAGTTAATTTGTGTATCCGCGCCGTTCTTTGGGTCTTTTAGTGGTGAGACCGTCCCGTGAAAAGTACAACATAACAAATGAGGAGAGAATTTACAGACAGTGCAAATAATTCCATGAAGTCCGCCAGAAGTGAACTAGGTGCTCCCACAGCTTGTGGTATAGGTGGAGAAGATAATTATACAAAAAAATCGGCACAGGCTCACTCGTCTCCGAAGCCCACAACTGTGCTCCTCGGTCGCAGGCTTATCACCGGTGCGTGCTGCGGCACGGGCGGCACCTCGTCCTCCTCGTCGCTCTCTGCTGCATGCGCCCGCGGCGCTGCGAACAGCACACTCACGACCCGACTATTCTGTTGCGGAGGTGCTGCCTCTGAGGCTGGGAGTGCGAGCGCCTTCGCCGACTCGTCGAGCTGGCGCAGCACCTCCGCGTCGAGGTCGATGTCAAACAGGTCAAAGACGTAACGCCGCACAGGCAGGCGGTAGCGCGACGTCGAGATCATGTGCAACGCACGATAGAACATCGGCACGGAGGAGAACACGTCTTGGTATTCGGGTCGGGACTTTAGCCTGAAAAGTGGTTCAAAAAAGAATGTAGATGAAATAGGGGGGTCGGGTACGGACTTGGCTAGGGAGCGAGACGCTGTGGCCGCGATGACAGTGTTGGATAGATTCGAGATAGCTGTAGTAACCTCGATCTCTGCCTGGGACTCTGGAGGGATGAGGCGTCGGTCACCATCACCACGAGGTGGAGTAGAGTCCCATGGTGGTATCTGTAGACAGGGTACCAGGAGTGAAAAAATTAGGAATTTACTGTTGAGTCCCACGTACTGATAGGAACTTATCCAGTTCCAACGGCACGCATAAGCCAGTCGGGAAGCCGAGCGGGGACAGTGTTGCTTCCCAGCCGTAGTCGCTCAGTATCTCTGCCCCTTGAGGAGTAGATGATATCAAGCCTAATACGTAGAAACATGTTCTGGACAGCGCAGTGAGAAAACGCCATGTGCAATTTAACACTGTTGTACCCTCGCACAGACAAGACTTGCGATTGTTCCGCAATTTCAAGAATCACAGGGATGATATCTTCTTCCTCCAAAAACGGAAGCCCACCGCCAGAAGAACCGATATTGCCCTATACAAGGTCAGCAAGGCACAGGGAAGAGTTCTATGGCTGACGACGTACCACTGTCCATAGTATGCTTTTCAGCTTGAGAATGAGTTCCGGGTCTTCCTTCTCGTGTCCGTGCTGACGGATGAAGAGGGCGAACTCGGGAAAATGGCCCTTTTCATGCAGGGTTTGACATCCAAACTCTGTCTTGGCCATCTCCCCGAAGAAATGAGGTGGGACCACGCCCTCGAAGGACCTAACAGTCATTCAGCGACCGATAACAACCAGTTGCTACAGCAACTCACTGTACATCATCTTCGTCATCCAGCGGGATGAATTCCATTGTCTTCGCAAGCCAGACCTCAATTTCAATGACGTAGTGGATGTTGCGTTCCTTTCGATGGAGGTGCATTCAGTGCGCTTAGCTTGTCATGGGATTGAAACACCCTTACGTGGAACCAGATGTCCATCTCCCGGTCGATGTAGCCCGAGTCAAATAGATACCGGAAGCCAACGGGGGTCGACATAAACCTGCAAGCAAAAGCTCCAACAAACAAGATGGCAAATCTCCGCTTGACGCACTTTAAAAGTAGACCGTGTCCGACCTCACCGAGGTGGTCCAGCGTCGGCTGCATCGCAACAACCAACTGCAGGATATCTACAGACTCACAGGCCTCTTCTAGGAACTGGGTCGCTAATTCGCACACCTCCATTGCTGGATCATAGAGCTGCGTGAGCAACAAAC
>Ga0137358_10000036_pt1 | contig 41026 bp, 60 predicted proteins | sample Mad1_20_16metaG_FD_105551 | JGI IMG/M metagenome (GOLD analysis project Ga0137358, IMG submission 105551) | Vadose zone soil microbial communities from Angelo Coast Range Reserve, California, USA - Mad1_20_16 metaG | ecosystem: Environmental > Terrestrial > Soil > Vadose zone | place: USA... | reverse complement strand
GGCGACCGGACTTGTCGTCTGCAGCGAAGGTCACGTCCTTCAGGTAAGTTATGTGAATCCTTCATCTGGCCACCACCACCAGGCCCAGTAACGACCCCTGGAATTGTAATATCGCAGAATTATCTCAACGAGACGTATGAGACGTATGAACATGGTGCACTTCAGGGACGCAGGCGTACGCTGAAATCAACGCGAGAGAAGCGGGAACGCACAAGCAAGGCAAACCCTGAGCGTAAGCACGCTTTCTATCATTTCTCTTCAAAGTGGCAATTGCATTCACTGAAACCTTGATCACTTCTTTTGAACGCAGTTTATTATGGCGCTCCAGCGCAATATCTTCATTTCCAATGTCTGCAACTCTTGTTGCGGAAGCAAGTCGCTGTGTTGATTCAGCTCTGGAATCTTCCGTCCGAGTTTGAGGTTCGCATCCATATTTGCCTAGCAACCCACGGGAGAAGAGAGTTCGGTAATTGTGTAGATCATCTGCAGAGACTTGTGGGCGCTTCATTTGAGCTTGTTACCTTCGCCTCCACCTCCAGAGCCCCTGCTCCACCAGCAAGCCACAGGGGGACATGTCGGTGAGCATGCTTCGGAACAAATCGATACACGAGGAGAGAGGACATCTCCGGAATGGTCCGATGTAAGATCTCCCGAAGGCGACGACATTGAGGACAAAGCAGACATTGATGAACTGCTCCGTGAACTATCCGAGTCAAGTTCCTCGGAAGATGACGGGGATGACAACCAAGAGCAACCTCGTCCTAAACCCGAAACTAGCGGACATAAATTGAAATCGTTCGGACGTAATGGTCCAGCCAGCAACATAGCATTGCTCATGGTGGCATGTTGGACGCTTCGTTTGCCGATCATGTACTTAGATCTCATCAGGTTAGACTGTCGGATGGAATCATTTCGTTTGACAGACGTGTGGCTGATGATGTCCCTAGGTTGATCGAGTCTTACAGTCTCCCTTACCTGGAGCCACTGCATCACCTTCCAGTCACGATGGTCCGCCACCTCACGAGGCACAATGTACAGGCGCTTTCACCAGCGGTAAGGAACTTATGTTCACTCTGTGCGCGACACTGAGTGGGAACATGCAAACGGCACAGCATGCACCAACGACTCTATTATTACATAGCCTTACGGCACGAATGGCACGGAAATTACTGGGATGCTACAAAATTCATACGCCAGAATTGAATGCTTCGCCAATGTTATGGCGTGTAGTGCGGGCCCTAGGCGGGAGCCGTGAGTAGCACGCCTCGTGGGCGTAACCGTCAGTATGTATAATCGCTAATGGGCCGATGAAACGTGTCATAGCTGTGTTGTACAACCTTGGGAAGACTGTAGCGCACGTATTATCGTTGCCATTAACGCTCCATCACATGCTTGCCCCTCGCCTCGAGCGCCTGAAGGACGATGACCCTGATAGCCACAAATACGACAATATCCCACCGGAGCTGGCACTGTTGGTGGCAGTGATCATTGTTCTGAAGATGGTGTACGGGCTCGACGGCCACCCACGGTGCGTGAGCATGTTGTTGCGTCAGCTCTAATCTGAGATGCTGCCGATCAGGGTGCCTAAAAATAGCACTGATCCGGCGTGCGCTCTTCCCCGGATAAAGGATTACCTGATGGCATTGAAAGAGGTGAAAGAGACATACACGAGGAGTAAGGCAGTTTTGTTTTCGGCCTCATCAAATATGTAAGCGGAATTAAACAATTGGGCGTCTACATGGAACTACACGGACCCATTCTGCAGGCCAATACTGGATCTAGACGAGTCAACGTTGGATGAATACCTGGAAGTATGCCACAGGGGTCTCCTGAGGCCAGGGACGCTGTGCTCCGGTATGGACGGGAGGACTAGTAGATGTGGCAGACAATTAATCCAAAGCGGGCAGATCAGCAAACGCTGGAGGACTTCTTTCCTCTCAAATCGGGCCGAGCAGCAGCCAACAGTGGCAAACCGGCGATTGAACGGCAGCAGGACGATCAACGTGCGCCGAGGGCTGGCGTGGCAATGGAAGAAGCAACGGAAAGGGAAACACGCGAACCGGGGGAAGCGTACAGGGTTTACAGATCCCGAGATGTGTTGGGTGTTTTGCCGGAGGAGCTCGAGGAGGTCATCTCGTACGGGGCGAGATGGGCTGGAGTGGACGACGAGACGATACTATCAGTGAGTGAGGGATATGAGCGGAGATTGTCCACCTGGGTAGGGCGTCAAACGAGGCAAGAGGGGATCGAAGGCCGACGGCGGTCGAGTTAGAGCTGCCGTTCGGCCCGACCTCAAGGCGGCGCTCGAATGCGCTCAGCCACGACTGGCAATGCTCGTTGTTGTGAGCCGAGGGATGGCTCACTCTCGTCCACTGGTCACTGTCTTATACCTCTGATCATTTCAGATCCCTCGACTCTCTCTTTCCCCCCTCATCCCTTCCTCCATGCGCAGAATCACCTCCGCCCTCTCGGCCAGGCATTCAGACAAGCCTGAACGTCGTCCCCCGGCCGACAATCCCCCGTCTCCGTCCCCAAGTCCAATTCCCCCCTCAAACTCGTCCCCCCAGCCTCACCGAAGGCCTTCTCGTCGTTTTTTTGGCACCCTCGCCCGGATCACGGTCTCAACCGAACGATCCACAAGGCCCCCAGGACTCTCAGAGCCTGCCCACTCCTCATCTGCTTCTTCGACGGGCTCGGTCTCACTTCGCACACCAGACGATGACCGTATTGGTCATTTAGCGCCCCACGATGGTCCGTCACCGGCCAGGAGAACCTGGATTCCCTGGTTAACGCCCAAAACGTTAGAAATCCAGGACCCGCTACAGCACCCGTCATCGTTCTTGTCTGACTCATTGAGTCTCATTCCTTCGCCCGCTGTGCTCCCCACCCCAAGCGGCATTTCCGGCCAGCCCACGGAATCCGATGAAGATACCTCCGAGGAGTCTTCCTCTTCTTCGGAATCCGAAGTCTCGCTGCCTGCCAGGTCGGACTTCGTCAACCCCTCACTTACGTCCATCGACTTTCTCAAGGCTTTCACGACGAACAACATCCCGCCATCTTTCTCATCCCCTCCCCTTCTACAATACCCGAATGCTCCCGCCTTTCCCCGTTCATCGAATCGCTCGCGTTCCCTCCCTTTCCGTGCCACAATGGAATCCACGATACACAGGAATCGGTTGCTTCACTACCTTCAACGAGGCCATCTCACCGCAACTGACCGCCGCATGCTAGACGCGATTGGCTTTCGTACTTCATCAGCGGCTCAACGGCAAGCTCTTGGGCAACCCGAAGAGGGCGAGCGGTATGACCTCAACCATCTACGATCGTCCAGTCTTGGCTTAAAGCAGTGGATAACTCGACCCTACTTTGAGGACCGGTTTGTGGCATGGCTTCCTGATGAGACAGGCACAGTCATCGGGGCAACAGTCAAAGGATCCGGTTTCGGCGTTTGGGCTCTCGAGGTGTCAGAAACGATCGATTTAATGGCCGGATTGACAGATGTCGAGGATACGCTTCCTATTGGTTCGCTTGAGCCTCCCTTACTCAACAACAGCCCTGTTTCTTCTGGTTAGTGCTTCACATGTGGATCATTCAGCCGCTTCTAATCAACCCTTGTCTCAAAGTGTCTCTTACTTCCGCGGGTAAACACCTTCCCTACAAAGCCGTACCGTCTCCGCTCAGAAATGACCGGAAGCCTTCTGACCCGCCCATGTCGTCCTCAGAAGTCGTGACCCCTACCCCAACTTCTAGCTTGCCACCCATAAGACGCGGCGTCCGATTCGCGGAGAATGTTGACAAAGAGGACTCGGTCCCGCTTGGCTATATTCTACGACATAGAAAACGACGTGAAGAGAAGACCCTTTTCCTTCGGCGAGAACGAGAACGCCGTGAACATGAAGAGGAGAAGCTGAGACATGAGGCGGAGCGCCAGCAGTGGGAACAAGAGAAACGACAATGGCAGAAGGAGAAGCGAACCATGGGAGAAGCCAAGAGGCAAAAGCAATTTGTCGATGAGATTGCCGCAGCTCGAGTGCGACGCGAATCTTACTATGCCATACCCTCCTCTCAAGCAAGAGAGCAGGACCGCAAGCCTCGGGAAGCGTATCCTAGACCTACCTATGACTCACGGAGGCAGATCGAGTCTCCCTCTGTAACGCGTCCAACACATTCCCGGAATGACTCTTCTTCAAGCTCAAAGCAGGGCAGCCTTCATCAATCAGAGAGCGCGGGCCCAATTGCCTCGCGTCCAGCTTCGACTTATAGCGTCGTTTCTGAAGACGCCCGCGCACGCGCTAGCCGGAACAGCGGGCGAGGCTCTGTAATTTCTGAGTCATCACAGCGTTTCGTCGCTCCCTCTATTTATGCGTACGGTTGGCCGTCAGTTCCACCGATACCTCAAGTTCTCCCGGTACCGATTTACCCAGCCATTCAGGCGATGCCCATAATGCCTCAATTTCCCTTGGACATGCCACTTCTTCCTCCAACAGCGCCATTCATGCGCCAACAATATGGCAGAGATTCGTTGTCGAAGGCGACTGGCCAAAGTCGCAGTGCAGAGCGTTCTCAACACCCAATCGAACGAACTTCTCCGCGGTCAAGCCATCGTCGATCTAGTAGTGATGACTCCGGTGGCCACAATCCCCCACGCCAATCTCGTTCCCAACCGAATACCAGTCTGACACTTCACCGACCGCCATACCCGAGGCATACCTATTCTTCAGATCCATCGCCGACGCATAAACCTCATGCTGCGCGGCGGCAAACGGCAATCTCCTGATTATCTGCTTGGTGTTACTAAGGACTAGGCCACTTTAAGATACTGTCTTTGCATATAATTTTGGGGATGTTTTTGTCCCCCTCCAACGCCGCATTCATTCCAATTTGCTCGTCATGTTAGCATCGCACTTCACTCTGGACTTTCTTTCGAGCCGCAGCACTACTACCAACCGCAGTTATCTACACCATGCACATCCCCGAAGTTTTCCCCCACGTCTATTTTAATTTTTTGCATGTCCACAGAAATTGTCACACGTCATAGCTTTTCCTTGATTCATGGTATGTTTTTTTCGTTATCTCAAGCCGCCAGCTTTTTCTGAGGCGTTACGGGTACCCGCAATTGTCGAGTAAGAAGATTAGCAAAGTTATTTTCCCTAGAACTATAACAATATATACTGTTCCGTAAAATGGGTTGATGGGTTGATTATTATCTTGAGGCTTTCTAAGGTAGGACGCCGCAATTACCGTGACGCGGCGGACTGGGCCAAGTTGAAGGCATCGGTTCTTGTCCAAGTCAGTCGATGTTGTAACGGACTACTTGATAATCTCTGGTGCTGCAAACCAATCGGCCGCCTCTCTTACTCCTTTACTCATGAGTAGTATAGCTCTGGGTGCAGCCTACGCCGCAGTTCAACTTGTGCATCAGGCTTACACCAAAGTGAAAACCAGCAAGGCACGTTGCGCGCGACTCGTCGCACGATGTCAGTTCGTCGTCGATCGGCTAGAGCGCATCGCGGCAACAAAGGGGGGCGATGCGATCATTAGGGAGCGCATATACGAGCTCGAGCGGTGTGCAGACTATAAATGGTTGTTCCCCATTGACATCGACATTGATTGGATTATGACCTTCAGGGCTTTCGAACATACTGCGTGGACCATCGTCCAAGTTGGCCAACAGGGTGTCATCGCGTCCTTGCTACGAGCAGAGGCCAACGCACTGCGAATCGAAGCGTGCAACGATGCTTTGACAGAGCTGATCTCACTCTTTAACGTACGCCCCCCGCTCACCCCGTTCCAAAATCTTGGTTGACTGCTACGTGCGCGCCATCAGCTAGAAGAGATAGTCGATGTGCGTCGATGGCAAACCGATTTGGAGGTCGCTCGCGTGCGCGATCACGGTGAGCTTTTAAGAATGGGCCAACGGATCGAAAGCGGTAATGCGGCGATCAATCGCGAGCTCGCCCAGCAGGGCGCCACGATCGGGGAAGTCCTCCGAGGTATTCACGTACGCCCCTACTCTTTTCTATCCTTCTGTCAAATCCGCCGACAACCCAGATTCTAACTTGCGCATCGGATTATATATGTGTGTGCGGCGCCGCTAGGATATCAATGCTGGTCTTCAGAATGTGCACCTCAACCGGGAAACACTTAAGATCGCAATACCTCTGACAATCGCGGATGCAGTGGACCCTCCGCCGACTCTAACGAGTCGAAGTCCTGATAGGAACATCGTGGCGTCGCGTTTGTGGGCGCCGACGCCGACGACATCCGCACCTCTGGCGAAAGCAAAGGTTATAGACTATGGCACATCTGAACCATCTACGCTGTGCATCCCATGCGCCTCTCCCAGGTCAGCCGTTGCCGCGGCAGCAAAGCCAAGATCCTTAACGCTGCGCCGTCTTTCACTCACCCGAAAATGCGTCAAGATAGTACCGTTGACGAACGTCTTCTCGAAGCTGTCCACTTCCTTATTTCCATCTTCATCCCTTTCGCCGGCTCGTGGTGCAGCAGCAGCAGCAGCAGCATGCCCAGCAAGAAAACAATCGTCGTCGCGGTCTGCCGTTAATCGCGCCGTTAATCGCGACGCGACCATGACACCGGGCGAGCGACCGCAAAGTGATTTGAGTAGTTCTGTTTCATCTTGTGGCCCCCTTCCGGCCGAGCCACCACCGCCCTACCAGCTACGCGTGACAAATCCAGCACCGGCATCCGAATATGATCGCAGTCGCGGTCGCGCCGCGACAGCCATGTCATCATCATCTCGATTTACTGCAGCCTCAGTCGAGGCAATCCGCGCTCCGGATTCGCCTGTTCCTACATTTCCTTCTCCTAAGCTATCTACCGAGTCCATCTTCGGATCTACTACTCAGAGTCTTGTGTCTGTGTCCGACTCGGAGTCTGCACCGGCTAGGAATGGGACTGGGGCTATTCCCGAGCCACGCTACATTTGCACCCGCCGGAACTCTGCTGCACGCGACGCCGGTCCTGCTCTGAGGCGAAAGGACACGATTGGATTCGCTCGGCGTGCGACAAGATCCTCGGACCACTATCGCAGCGTGAAACGTACAGTATCACCCGCTCCTTTTTAGATCTTAAATGCTCCGTCACTGGCGTTCAAACCTTTCGTTCGGTGCCGGGAGTGTTTTTCTTGATCCGAAAATCGGAGACAGAAGATCATTTGGAGGGGCCGTGCACGTCATTATGCGCAACATGTTTGAGCTTAGATGGTCACATAATTAATCAGGTCTTATCCAGGTCTCGTCATCATGCGTTAGTCGACTGGTTACTATTGCCTCCGAGTGAGTGCAATGTTTCATTATCGAAGGCGCGGCCGCCGCAAGTAGTTGGCATTGTACTGCAGTTAGTTCCTGTTCCTGTCTTTGACGTGCCCCTTTCCGGTCTATTTCAGGACTGGCTCAGCCGCTAAGGACCTTAGTACTAAGCACTAAGCACAGACTAAGTTGGGCGCAATTGCTGCCGTCCTTTCTCTATCCCCATTTGTTCTCCAGCTGTAGCGGCGCAAAACAACGTCGTTTCTGTCTGTCAAATAATAAAGTGAAACATGGAACACGTGAGGTGGACAGGCGCCGTGATGACTGGACCTGTCGCCGCAGAACGCAGAGTATTGCCTTGAGATATCAATGAGGCTAAATGAAATGAAATGAAATCCGAATGAAATCCGAATTCTGCAAGTGGGTGGACTATGAGACTAGTACCCGCGCCTTCGCTCGATCCGAATCGGGCGATCAGTTCCGATAAAGATACCAAGCAATATCGTATCGATGCGGGCCCAACCCATACACACACCACACACTCTTGTTCTTGTTCATCGTGATCTGGTTATCGCTCGGCGGGACGCTGTGCCTTGTGGGAATATATGGGATGCGACTTGCTCCCTTCATGCCTGAGTTCAGGACATCGTTCCCACGCACACATCGTTTCGATGTTCTGCGACCAAAGCAGTGTGTGTGTGCGTTCGAAAGAAGGAAATTTTTTTTTAGACGTGACGGATAGGGGATTGAAGGGAAGTATCAGGCCCGAGTTGAGACTTGCACAGGGGTCTGATGCTACTTGTCCGGCGTCACAGTGTGTATACGGCACGGATCTCAAGGTATCGCTTTGTCTATGCTCCTAGTACTGGTAATGACCGTTCTTGATGCAGCATGACGACGACGACCTTCCGGTATCGAAGCAAGAACCAAGCAAGGCCATTACCAGTTTTCAGGGCGGGCGATTCGGATCCCTGCTACTGTACTACTAGTAATTCCGACACCGAAGTTTCTGTGACGAGTCGCCGTTGCCGTTGGCCCACCACACTTGTAACCAGCACCACCGAGGAGTTGAACTAGTGAACCCCAACCGGAGGCCAATTCATTTCTCCTCGCCCATAATGGATTCTGACGTCACCTCGCATGGCCAAAGACAAAAGTTGTTGCCACCCGGCGTAACCTCGAACGTCTTCTTAAGAACCGCGTGGTTTTTTAAAATGAATGGACCCTCCACCCGGCGTTGTGACTGTGGTTCAAGAACTAGTATCGATACTGACCGATGCACCCCGATCCGAGGAGACGGAGCATCTGTAAGCGTGGTTAAAAAGCAATCCCCGGTCAGACAGGATATGGCATGTCAATAGGTCTGACTTGCGCAGCACAGGGAGAGTGTGGATACATTATACCGCGATCAGCACTTTTATCTAGAGTGCCTCGCCTCCTGGGAATGTGAGAGTGGGAGATACAAGGAATAGCTTATGCTCATAACATTGCAGCAATGCAGTACATAACATGACTAGTATGTGAGGAGGTATCGCAGGGAGGTGTCGCAAGGTAAAAGAGTGAGAAAGTTCGTGAACATCGGGCGTGATACATCAATACAGACGAATGAAAGCGTAATAGGCGGGGCAAGGGGAGTGGCGATAGATCATGTACCACGATATTGGCCTCGGATGCGTCGTGCTAGATGTATATCACGAGTCATAATCGTAACTCGTTTCGCATGGAGGGCACAAAGATTCCTTGAAAAAACACGACATATAATTAGACGAATTGAGCCGCACAGAGCATCACGTACGCGTCTTCAAACAGATGAACAAGAAATGCCTCGCTGGCTTCCTGCAAGGCAAGAATCGCCGAACTTTGCCAACGAAGTCCAGTGTCCCCATAGTCCCGGCCGGCATCGGTAATCATGTCAAGCGCAATCTCGCGCACCTATTACGCGTCAGCGACGTGGGTCAAAGGCGCGAGGTAAGGGAGACGGCACGTACGACGCGTGCAAAGGGAAGCCTGCGCAGGAGCAAGTCCGTGCTCTTCTGATACCTCCGAATCTCGCGAAGGGCGACAGTGCCCGGTCTGTACCGCCGCTTTTTTGGTGCTGGCGCATTACGACCTGACGTGGACTGTCGGCCTGCGTGGGGGAGCACAAATGATGACAATTCATGCAAACATTTAACGCGTCAATGCGCCCGCCTAAACGCGAACTCGCAATCTCGTTTGAAGAGAAGAGTACCACATACGCTGCCTCGATGGCCCTGCACGAGGGGCACCACTACCGCCTCCGTCGTCGTCACTATCGTCACCACCGCCACCACCGCCACCACCACCGCCTGGCCGTCTTGGCGGTGGTTCTCGTCCGCCTGTGGACTTACGCGCCGTCTGCGCTTGAGAGACCTTGACGCGCTTCGGCCGCGGTGGTGTAGAGTCTGGATGTTCGGCGGTGGTTGTTTGTTTGCGTTTCTGTTTTCTCTGAATTGTCTGCGCCATACGAAACTTCTCGGAGAGAGGGCGCAGGAAAGGAAGGAAAAGAAAGAGATGAAGGAGAGGACAGAGCGTGGGAATGTTGAATTCCCAACATGCTTTCTAAATCGCCGATTTAGAAGTGACGCGACCCTGGAGCGTCGCTTATGTAATATCGTCGAAGCCATATCCCATCCAAGTCTTTCATACATGTGCAGACTGCGGCCAGCTCGCCGCAGCAGCTGGACCTTTGCATCCAACCACCACAATGCCAGATTTCAAGACGATTCACGGTTTCTACAGGTATACTGACATATGGTTCGAGTGGTACGGTGTCATGTCTGGGCGTTCGCAGTCGAGATGTGTTAACTTGTCGAGATCGTAGGCATCAAGCTTTGCCAAACAGAGAGGATGGTTTCGCAGTCAAGGCCATCCTAGCTCACGACGCTATCACTAACCCGGACCATCCCCTGCGCATTGAAGGCAAGCCAGGAATCGAGCTTTTCATCGGTGAGCTCGCCACATTTTATTATACCCTGCTACCCAACAGCCAATCACCTTCAATTTCTTTCTAGGTACCTTGGAAGATGGCGAAGCACGCCTGATGTTCTCCTCTGCGCAAGTCGAATACATCCGCTACTGGTTGCACGCAATGGGCCTCACAAAAGAGCTTATTCCGCTCCCATATTCTGACTGTCTTCTCACGTCGTCGCGGCTACAAAATCACTCACCCGTGGTCTACAAGACGGGCACCGAATTGCGCAATACGTTAAAGGTTTGTTTCTTTTGTTTCTTTGATAACGGCTTTCCGGGCCGGATGATCAGGGATTGATATGCTATGCGGCACAGATGATCGACAAGAACAATCGCAAGCTCAAAGGGACAGATTCAAATTTGAATGCCCGTCGACTGATGTTTGAGCGTGTGAGGTCCTTGTGGAATGAACAGCGTGGTGTATGGTGCGCCGTCGACTTTGAGGCATGGGATATGGATCATCGTGTGATCACCGAGTTTGGCTGGAGCACATTGCGCTGGGTTGACGGGGAGCCAATCGAGGATATGGGCCATATCGTCGTTGCCAAGCACCGTGGCTTCACAAACCATTTCGTCCCAGAACACAAAAGGGTCGGTCGGTCGTTCCATCACCATACAGTCTTACTAATGTCGGCCGCCAGTTCTATGACTTCGGGGAGTCTGAGGACGTGACGATGAAGCAACTGAAGGAGCGCATCCACAACATGCTACAGTCAATGGCAACTCCTGGCCCTCTCTTTCTTGTGTTCCACGACAACAGCCAAGACCTCAAGTACCTCCGTTCTCCTGAAATAGACGCACCTCTCGATGGACTCTCTTTCTTCCTCCCAGAATCTTGCAAGGAGGCAGAAACGTCCGTTACGCCCAAGATCTACGTCGTCGATACATCCGAGCTTTTCGCCGCGTTGGAGGGAGACTCGGGCGGGCAGAAACGCTCCCTCGAACGCGTGTGCCGCTTGTTGCAGATCAAATCTACGTTTACGCAGCACCTGCACAACGCCGGTAATGATGCCCGGGTAAATGATCATCCTTCCTCCCATCCCCCTTTACCTGGTGCACTAAAGAGGGATAAATGATAGTGCACATACTTGGTCCTCAAAGAATTGGCTGGTGGGGATCCGCTCGACATGCAACGGGTTGCACGTTGGCCGCAGCACACCAGCAGTAATACTGGCCTGCGTGTCCAGTTCTCCAAGGAGGATGAGGACAGTGATTGGCTTCCGTCTGACGATGAGGACGACGATCTGATCACTGCAGGGCCGTATGATCCCAAGACGGGTAGGCTGCGCGAGGGCTGGGCCGAGCGTATCACCCGGCTGAGGGAGAGGTTAGATGGGGTAAACGTTGAAGAAACCGATGACAGGGAAGAAGCAGATGGCGCGGCTAGCCGGCCGATTGAGAAATCGGTTCTTAGTCAAGCAAGCCAGTAGGTCCGGTGTCTGATGCTACGTGCATTGTAGTCTCTTTGTGTCAATCCGATCTGTCCCAGTTAATGTCATAATCACACGAATTGTCGTCCGAGGTGAAAGTCTATAGCCCTCGGTCCTGACATGGATTCCGGTAAGGACTATCTAGCCCATAGGGCACAGAGTATTTAAGACCATGATGGATGAGTGTCACCATTCTATAGCACCTGTAGGGGTATATCACAACAATACTTCAGCAGGCACACTCAAGAACGCTTTTTCTTTTTCAACGCGGAGTCGTCGTCATCATCGTCCTCCCCCTCATCATCAGATCGCTCATCCTTGAGCGAGCTGCTCGTGACGGCTCTGTCCCTCAACGTGAGCCATCTGGATTAGGGTATGGGACATAAACGAGAGGACATACCGGTACAAAACGCGCCAGATGAGTAAGTACCAGAAAAGGTTGAGAATCTGCAGGAGCAATATGGGAATAAATATTTGCCATTGCATCCACCCCGCCATCCAGACGCCCTTGTTAGGTGAAAAACTACGCGCCGATTGCCTATACAACCACGGTCTGGTAAGCGAAAATGTGAACATGAAATAGCGACACGCACGGGATCAGGTCGAAGTCTTTATACACAGAATACAGCATGACGAGGTTGAGATAGTGGCGGAAATACCTAAACAGAGCGCAAGCTGTAGGGGTAGCATAGGGAGATAAGAGTACTCACGTCCAGGCCCCGATGAAGATCACGTATATGGTGTTTGATGTCCGTTCCCAACGAAGATAAACGAACACTTTAGCCATTGCAAGGAGAGCGTCAGGGACATCCATGGAGGTATATACGGCATTTCCGATGAGTGTGAGGTTGATGCCGTAACTCCACCTGGGAACGGTGGGGTAAATAGACAAGAACGAGTGTACACAAAACAGGGGCAAACCCAATGAGCCATAGAGTGACGATGTGATGTGCAACGAGTTCCCTGAAGTCTTTCCGGGGCTTCTCGAGACGAAAAACGAGAACGATAAGCTGCTGACACCAATAAGACGCTTGCATGAGATAGAAACGCTTGAGTTCGGGAGTCATCTGCCAGTGTGGGTAATCTACAATTGACAGTCAGTTTGAGATTCAGGTTGGCACAACGACTGACGACAAACGTACCTATCCAGAAGTGGGGACAGTTGTACCACCAGGTCGGGAGATGTGACATAATGCGTAGTCCCCATGCGCCGAAAAATGAGAAGTACAAGATAGCATAACCTTGCTCACCGAAACGAGCTAGGCTATCCCGCTTGCGTATGCCAAAGCGTCGGGCGATGGGATAGCAAATTTTAAAGAGGACGAATTGACGAATAAAAGAGAAAACGACTATATAATAGGCAACAAAGACGAGATCGAGCCAGCCTTTCCGATATCTAGGGTCTGTAGAGTCATCCGTTGGTGACGGGGTGGGATAGGAGATGAAGAGAAGGGGAGCAAAAGGGCTAGGCGGGGGATGAGACAAAATAAGAGGGGTGAAAACAGTCCAGTTTATATGCAGGAAAATGGGGACCAGGAGAATGCGAAGAGAAGAGGCTGCAAGAAATTAAGCTCGCTAGTGAGTAGGAAGAAAGAGGGCGGGACCTGCCTGGCACGACTACCCAACGACCCGACACGAGGTCACTCGCAAAACGCGATGACATGGTAGACAGAGTCAACCTGTCGGGCCGCACATTGGCGCGCTGTCTGCGATGTTCAGCACACGACGCCACTTTGCCGACATCGCCTGTCCGCTGAGGGTGTCTTGCAACCGTCCCATCTGTTTGTTTTCTCACAATCCCACTCCCATCCCTACTCCGCCTCTTCTTTTTCCCCTTCCTAGCCCCGCTCCGCCAGCAGCGAAATCTGTTCCCGCAAAGCGTCCTGCACAATCAGACGCACCACTAACACCTCAACAGATCCCCTCATCCACTCGTCCATCCTACCCTGAAAATGCAGAAAGACCAACTAAGCTTCAAAAGACTGGCTCTGCTGCCAGGCCAGTCGCCGTACCCACGGCATCATCTTCGCCGGTGAGCAAGACAACACCTCTATCGCCGTGTCATCACCAGTCTTCTTTACCTTTCTAGACTGGAGTTCCTATCCTTACGATCAATGCTGGGCAGTCAAAGATACCCGTTTCGACGCGCCAGGTATGTTACTCGCCTCGTGTCCGTCCACTCGCAACGTGTTATCCGCACCTCCCACCCGTGTCCCTCAGCTCCTTCCATCCTCTATATCTGTCTCTCCGCCGTATGCTCACATTCTGCTTCCTCCATCCGTTTTCTCACATTAAGGCCATGTTGAAATCGTTATATGATCACTTTGTCGTCCTCTACAATGCTGTTCTCCCGCAGAACCCCTCGCTGGCATCCGAGCATGCGCTCCGCCAAGAGCAAGAGATATATGACCGTACTACAAAGTCGACTTACCGAAATGTGATCATTTTTCGTCTTGTTTTAGCCGAAAATAGGTAGTCTCATTTTCTCAGACCGTCATTACCTCAACTGCCGCTCTCAAGAAGCGCCCTTCGCCAACATCCCTCACTCACCCCTCAGTCGGCACTGCTGGGGATATTGCAGCACGACGAAAAGAGTCGGATGCTCTGACGAATCACCGACTTACCCGGTCTGAACTCGAGCCTTTACTCCTCACTAATGAGGGCCTATTGCGCTGGAATTATATTGTTGACATTCCAGTCGAATGGGGACCGGGCGGAGAATCCCCCAGCGCAGATGGCGAGATTTTCACTTGCGAACGCTGCAAGGAGCCGTACGCCGTGCGCTCACTCGGTCACAACCCGGCTGTTGCCAACGCTTGCACTTACCACTGGGGCAAATCCTTATATCGGTCTATAGGCGGTGAGTCACCCTTCGGCACTTTTATCGTCCCCCTGGCTAATATCACTGCACGCAGGTGAGCGCATGCGGACCTACACATGTTGTTCCCGGACTGCCGATGGTAATGCCGAAGGTTGCACGCGCGGACCGCACGTCTTTTACGAGACAGACCCTTCTTCGCTTCATGCGCGCCACCCGTTCTCCGAAACCTCACCTATGACGTCTACTGCGCTCGACGTTGCTGCGTTGGACTGCGAGATGGTCTATACCACTGGGGGATTTCGTATCGCACGTGTTTCCGTTGTTAATGCGTCAGGGGAGTGTGTGTTCGACGAGTTTATCAAAATGGATGATGATGTCGAGGTGGTGTGCGTTATCCCCATCCTTAAACACATTTTGGGTGTCACTCACGTGGAAGGGCTACGCCTGAACAGGGATTTGAACAGTCGCTTCTCCGGCATCCATTCTGAAGAGTACGCTGCACGCGCGATACTGTCTCTAGAGTCCGTACAGCGCGCATTGGCGCGGCTCATTGGCGCAGCTACGATTCTAATCGGGCATGCGCTTGACAATGACCTACGAGCGTTACGCCTTGTGCATCGACGCGTCGTGGATACCGCCGTGCTCTTCCCTCACTCCCGCGGGCCACCATACCGCCGAGCATTGCGTGATTTGTGAGTTTCTCTCTGCTTATTCTCCCTCTTCTTTTGTATTTGGCCACTGACTCAACAACAATGACAGGACGAAGGAGTTCCTCAGTAGGTCGATCCAGCAAGGTGGCGGTTCGAAGGGACACTCGTCTGTGGAAGACTCAGTCGCATCTCTTGATCTCGTCAAATGGTTCGTCCTCAACAAGAAGACAAAGCCTGTGATAATGACTGTCGGTGCGAGTGCTAGGGGATCTGGTGGCGGTGGTGGTGGTGGTGGTCAGGCAGTGCCGACTTCGAAGATGTAGTTAAGATCTGGCTAATATTTTTTTTGTTCGGGTTCCTGTACTGTTTGCCTCTGTACTCCACATTGTACTCTTCAGAATGCTCGGAGATGCGCGCCTGGATTATCGGCTACCTCTCCAAACGTAGCATCTCAGATGTACGAGTGCCAGCCGTGTGTCAATTTTATGACCCTCTTGAACAAGCTTTGAGACCTGATGCCATCTGATGCAAGACAAAATCGATCATTCGTATCATAGCAGAGGGGCTGGATTGAAAGAATATATATAGGTCTGACACAAAGAGAGAATAAACAAGAAGTGGGAAAGGTCTGGCGTATCGTCTAGGTCTTCTTTTTTTTGGATGGACGCTTGGTTGCGTTGCTCGCACTTCCACCTGCGCTCGCAGGGGTCGATGACCGTGATATCTTCTCTGCTTTACCCACCTTTTTGACCTCCTCGATCACTCGTTTCTGCTCACCGAAGCATCAGCAACCTTCATTCGCTCACACTTATGTATGCCAGGCTCACCTTGCCCCGAGATGAGCTCCCACCGCTCTTTGCTCGCATCTCCTCCTGCTCGGCTTCCTTCTCAATCATGCCTAGTAGCGTGTTACACCGACGCTGAAGCTCCTGTGGCGAACGACTCTTGAAAAACCAATCAAAGCGAAACACGGGGAACTCTGAAATGTCTTTCTTGATCCGTTCATACACGTCATCCGTCCGCATCCCATAGTGGTTCAGCCTGCACAAAAGGTAACGGTCCTCTTCTTCCGAGTAGACTTTGCCTTTAGTTGTTGGATAGTTGAGCTCTAGTTCCTGCATTGGATATCGGAAGGAGCCAATCTTCTTTAAAAGTAATGCTTCGAGGTTCGAACGCTTATTGCGCTTCGCCTCACCCTCTGCTATGCGGGCAGCGATGCGGGGGTATTCTAGGGGCAAGAAAACAGGTAAGCGGTAATATATGCGTCAGAACAAGCTCGATACCTGAGAGCTCTTTCCACTTCTTCCGGAACACAGGATAATACGCGGCGACGTTTTGCGCTGTCTTATCCTGAATTTCTGATGCTAGTAGCTCAAAGTCTTCGGTCCTGTGGCGGATATCAGCTTAAAACTGATATAGAGACAGAAACAAACACACCACCCATAAGACTCCAGCGCTCGGACAAACTGTTGGAAGTCCCGCCGGCTCCAATCCTCAAAACCTTTTGCAATGAGCTCCTCTTTTTCCTGGAGCTCCTCCTCCGTCAGAGCTTCAGCTACATGTCACTCGTTAGCGAGAATATAGCGCGAATACCAACGTGACATTTACCAGTGTCAATAAATTCCTGGGCAGCTTGTTGCTCAGCCTCCAGTTTCTCAGGTGAGTCATCCTCCCCTTGAGGTTCGCGGATGGTCGCAGGAATCTCATTTAGGCGCTGGATGGGCGGGATCAGCAGCTCATATTATCAACTAAGGTAGGTACATACCTTGTACACGGCAAGTTCACGTTCCTGTAACTCTGCCAGCTTTGGAGGGAAGAACTGGAAATCTTGTCTACGACACACGGCATTGGTGACAAGCTTAGTTCCACAAGATGGAGTCTACTCACAACGCAATCTGCTTCGGAGCGCGAGGAAGCTTCGGTGCCTTCTCTGTCTTGCTCGGTCCCGCGCGCATAGTTTCCTTGAAATAACCATCAACAGAGTAATTGAGCTTGCGCTCTCGCTTGCTCAACGAAAGAGGGTTGAAATTGAGCGTCTTGGATTGCCCGGAGCGGAAATCTTCCCCGTCCCATTGTTGCAACGAGCTATCTGTCTTGAAGTTTGACAAATCCTCGAGATTTAAACCCTCGTATTTCTGGTTGATCTCTGCCGTGCGCTCTTCGCCACGCTGGATGATTGCATCGATATCATCGTCGATTTGAAAGCTATTTAAGATTTTTTTTCAGAAAACATACCAGGAGCAGGAGAGGGGCGTTAAAAAGACGTACGCCTCCGTGGAATTCACGATCTTTTCTGCGCCATGGGTAATCATTTCTAACAGCTCCTCCTTATTCGCAGCTTTACACCCAGTGTTTGTTAGTAAATAATGGCTCTTAGGATGTGAGATATAGGCATACCTTTTTGTAATTGTTGTCTGCCTTGTTGAATGACCAGCTGATCTAGACGGAGCTTCTGCGCACCGCGCTCCAACATCCGTTCTTCTACGCTCTCCTCTGTGACAAATCTGAACACGTATACTTGCTTCGTCTGACCGATACGATGTGCACGATCCATGGCTTGAAGATCTGCCTGCGGATTCCTGCATGACTCGGTCAGATAATTCAAGGCAAACCTTAAGTGGCACTCGCCAATCAGAATCATATAATACAACGATGTCTGCAGCAGTAAGGTTGATACCGAGGCCACCAGCACGGGTTGTTAGAAGAAATATAAACCTCTCGCTTCCCGGCCTGTTATACTCGTCGATTGCGGCAATACGGTCTTCGTGAGCCGTGCCACCATCGATCCTGCAGTACTCTACGAAAATGATTAATAGTTGCGATATTGAGTGAAACAATACGCACTATAGCTGCGGAACAAGCAATAATCCTCCAAAATATCAAGCATGCGGCTCATCTGAGAGAATATAAGGACCCGCGAGCCTTTCTCGTTCATGTTCCTGAGTAGTTTGTCTAATATCACCATCTTGCCAGAATTTTGAACAAGATGCTCATCTGTCGTGTATGGCGGTCCTGGTTCCTATCAACCACACACAAGAAATGATCAGCCACACGTCAGAGTGTGGGAGGAAGGCATACCGCGCCATCAAAGAGGTATGGGTGACATGTCACTTTCCTCAGCTGCATGACCATGTTCATAAGTCGTGTCTTGCCCTCTTTCTTGCCAGTAAGACCATTGACCGCATCTATGTCCTTTTCAAGGACACTACGGTACCACTTTCGTTGCATATCCGTCAAGCCAACATAAATGTTGATTTCCTTTTCTACAGAGGCAATCATTAGCACGCAAGGAGAGCAACGACGTCACGATTGGCGAAGCTCACTAGGTAAGAGATTCTTCTCGACGTCGCTCTTCACACGGCGGAGCAAAAATGGGCGAAGAATTTTGTGGAGCGCCTCGACCACCTTCTTGCTTTTCTCCTCATCGGCGTCTGTCGCGGTATCATCCTTATGCAAGAACGTTTCCAGATCCTTATAGTGAGTGAATATTTCGGGACATATGAAGTTGAGTAAAGCAAACAACTCCTTCAGGTTATTCTGCAAGGGTGTGCCGGTGATAAGAAGGCGGCCGCGCGATGAGAAAGTTCGGACAATCTGAGAAAGGATCGAGTCGACATTCTTGATTCGGTGCGCCTCGTCAATGACGATATATTCAAAGCTGAACTTCTTGAGTACGCTTTTTTCGATCAAACAGATTTCGTAACTTGTAATACAAACTTCAAAGTCTTGCGGTAGGAGTCGGTTCGTGATGATTTCGGAGCGCTCCTCTTTAGTGCCAGTGAGAAGCGCAATCTTGAAGTCCGGGGTCCACCTCTCAAATTCACGCGCCCAATTCTGCAGCGTGGATTTGGGTACAACGACAAGGTGCAAGCTGGGAAGTGATTGTTGATGTTTGAGATAGGCGAGAAAAGATATGGTTTGGAGGGTTTTGCCAAGACCCTATGCCATTCAGATTTAAACTGTAGAAGTCGGGACATCGTACACACCATCTCGTCCGCAAGAATACCGTTAAGACTATTGTGGTAGAGGGAGACTAGCCAGTTAAGGCCTTGCAGCTGGTACGGACGCATCATTCCATGAATGACTGAAATTCGGTATTAAAATGGAAATGTGCAAGATGAGCGTCGCAACCCACAGCTCGGAGACTCTTCAAAAACATAGGGTTGGTCATCCCCATCCACGGCTGCTTCGCCGTCCTTGAGCATTTCTTCGTCCTCTTCTTTCTCGGACTTGCGATGCCGAGCCGTCTTGTCTCTAATTAACAACAAGTGAGATGAAGACAAAGGTAAAAGTGAAGACAAGCTTACGTTCCCTTTTTCCGACCTCGTCCCTTGACCTTTGGCTCCGCTTCTAGAACAGCCGCATATTCAGGGTCGTGTTCTTTCTGAAATAGACTATAAGCACAACGGAGAAATTACGAGGGAGATGTGGTGCCGATCGAACCTGCACGTCTACAAAGTGGCGGAATAAATCCGTCTGTCCTAGTAGGTACGAGTAGCGTTTGACAGCATCGGCGACCTGGGAAGCATGAATATAGAACCCAAGAAAGTGTTAACAACGTCATACCTTGGCTTTGTCCATTTGATGCCTCTTTTCGACTAGCTTCCCCTCATTCAACTTACGTTTCTGCTTCTGTTGCCGTCTCTCCGCGGTTTTCTGGGCCTTGGTTGAAGGACCTTTTTGCGCATCCTTTTGGGGCTACGCGTCAAAGTATGATTGAACGAGTGTCAAATAGTACGCACATCGTCCTCACTCATCAACTCATCCTGTTCCTGGTATTCTGCAGAACCCTCACTTTCAACCTCCTCTCCCGGAGTATCCTATGAGTGAAGGGTAAAATCTCAGCCCCTGAAATTCGAGCGCGTTTGTACACGAGTATACCTGACGAGAGACGATGTTGCTGGGTACGACGTCGCTGAGTATATCTTCATCTTGAAGCACAACCGGTGTCTGTTATGATGGAAAGTGAGCACTGTGGGACGAGGCAGAAAAGATAAGTAAGACGGACGGCCATGATGCTTGTACACGGAAAGGATGGATGTTTCAAGCGCGACACGACTAACGGAACCTCTCACGCGTCGCGGCCCGCCACAGCGGCCCGATCCGGAGGATCTGTGATCGATTTACACCGCACCGCACTCAAACTAGTTTACCACAGTATATTGTACGGCTGACGAGCAAGGCTCAAGTGTACGCAAGATTCTATCATCGCGAGACCATCCGTGTCATCATATCGTCGCTCGCCTCATGTTCCTCCACGCTGTCAGATTGTGTGACCTTCAGAGCCGATCAGGTTGGAGCACAATCGTATACGTAGGTAACACCTACCACCCTGAGCACCGATTTCTTGGAAGACTCTTGCAGCTCGCCCGCGATAATTAACTCGTCCAGGATCTACATGCGTGAAAAGACACAGTCGGTTCAAAGTGAGGATAACATGCATGTGCATGGTGGACTCACGGCATAGGCCTTCTGAAAGTTGAAAATCCTAACATGCAAAGTCAGACACGGTTACGCCTCACATACGAGAAACCGTACAAATCCAGCTCGCAAACCTAGTAAATTCTATCAATGGAGAAAAAAATCAGGAGGCGCGACGCAGGACGCACATTCCCAAAATATCGGTCTAGCACCTCCACGTATCTGTGAATTATCTCCAATGTGATGAGTTCATTGTCCATCTGGCTGATTCCCGTCACAAAGAATAGGGACGCATATCGCCGATATACGACCTTCGTGTCTACCCATACCAACTGTTATCAATGGATTCATAAAGAAAAGAGACGAGAGCGGACCCTTGTATTCGAGGAAGTTGCACATGCGTGTGCGGCGGGCAAGTACGAGCTGGGTGACGTCCTTGACGATCTTGGCCTTTTGCTTGGGTGGCATCGTCACGAACCATTTTGCAAGGCGCACTTTGCCTAAAGCAGGGAGAATCTTTTAGCTAAATCGAAACCAGAAAATGCCAGAAAATGCCAGAAAATGCATGACATACCTTGGCGTGATACAAGGAGGATGTAGCTGATCATTGGGGTTTCGCTGGATATATGTCCCTTCGCTCCAAGATTTATGGATGTTCTCTACCCTAACTACTACTTCTTGTCGTGAAATCGAGCCGCAGTGATAGTGGTCGCCGAGAGAGGAATGTTCGCTTTAGGTTATCTCACAGGGGTGAAGCTCAGTTGAAGTCGCATGGCGCGACCGTGACAAATCCGGTAACTCATCTACAGGTTCATGAATACTGTGCCTACGATGCATAGCGCCAAAGAGGTCCCTACTGACAACGCATTACTGTAGCGTGTTGGAGGTTCTACAATGAACACGAGCTAAACCGGTTTTGCGTATTTTCTGTTCAATTCGTTATCAAGTGCCTTCATCAGAGCCTGTTTCCAGAATCATTCTAAATACAATTGTGTCGATTACATGTTTGGCATACAGGAACTATTCCAAGTGACGGGGAAACTGGCGTAGTCATACAAACCCTGTTTCTCGTAGAACTTCATTACAGGAGGATCAGGTAAGGAAAAAAGGAAGGGGCTCGTTGCGGAATAGGTAGATGTGGCGCTTGTAGACATAGAAACAGAGGAGACACGTCATTATTAGTAGGGTGCATTGACAATACCAGAGTGACTGCGCGTGTTTCGACGCTCAGGGGCAAGCGACGTTCGTGTGGGCTTGCGCAGGTTCTTCTTATTGACGCTGAGGACATTGTTCTGCAGTGCGACAATCTAAAACGAAAGTAATCAATGAGCGGATAGTCTCTCTGACCATGACCACGAATGGACATACGATCTCCTTATCATCGCCGAAGCGGAAGTTGTCTTGTACGACGAGGTCCTCATATTTCTTGATTTCATATTTGTCCATCTGACCTTTCTTCACTTTCGCAAAGTCCCAGGCGATCACATACTGCCCGGTCGAAGTCACAATCGCATTTTCCTCCTGTCCCTCACCGACGTTAAACCTGGGTGGAATTGTCAGCCATCATTGACGAGAAAGCGGAAAGAAAGAACCTGGCTGGGGTGAAGGAGATGTTATGGTTCATGTAAGAGACATGTTCAGGTCGCAGCTGCAATCTCCTGGGCACGGGCTTCGCATCTGCAGGGAAACTGCGATCAAAGCCCAAACTGCCAGAATATTTCCCCTGCCCAATAAGTACATCCACCAGCAGAAGATAGGTTTTGGTGGTCGCAACGATCCAACGCCCGTTCGCGGAAACGTCAATACCAATAATCGGGTCGCCCAGCGGTGTAAGAGCCGTCTTCGCGATCTTCCCAACCGTGTCATATAGACGGACATCTCCCTTCTCGCTCGCAACCGCAAGTTTTCCAGACGCTGTCGTAGTGACACCAGAAAACTTGTTCTTTGATGCATATTGCTTGTACTGGCTGTCCACAAGTTTGTTGCCGGACATGCGCGGATCAATGCGGAAAAGCGCGTTGTGCGATGTACCAACTAATGCCTGCTCATGTGTCGTCTGCGAGAACTTGGTATTGGGTGCAATATGATCCACCGTAACGTCGTCATGAACCTTCCATTCCTCAACGATCTTCGCGCGCTCAAGGTCTAGGTGGAATAACGAGTGCGGAGCACCCGGGTTCATCACGACCATCTTGGAGTCTTGTTGATGCAACATGACCTGTTGATCTGGTAAACCGGCGATTATATGCTATGGGAGAAAGACGCACGTTCTTGGGGTCAAACTTCTTTCCCTTCATGTCCGTGATATTGGCGATTGACGCGACATATTCAACCTCGTCCTGTTTATGCCGGAAGACACCGATCTTATCTCCCCGAACGACGTATGACCTGTCACCCTTGTACCCAACAGTAAGTTGTGAATTTCGCCCTTCTTTGAGGCCGAAAGGTTGACTGCTGCCCTGCCCTTCCTCTTCTTCATCCTCATCCTCATCTTAGCATAGTAGTAGTTAGTAGGAACAATGGTCGCAGCACTAGCACTCACCACCAAGTTCGTCGAGGACGGCTTCTTCCTCATCCTCGTCAGTTTCGACTGACATCTCGACGTCCTCAACGTCGGCATTAATTACATATGCCCGCTCATCTGCCTGCGAAGAATATGTGCGTCTGTCATGCCATAAATTCACGACGCTTTACCTTGACCTTATCCCATGACGTCTGGTTTAGACTCTCCCATGCACGTTTCGTGAATTCTGTTCGAAACCCTTCGAACGCCTCTTGGGACTCAAAGCGCAAGCACCAACTACTCTGGTTTCCGTTTTCGTTCACGTTGTTCCATGTGAGGGACCATGTTGTGGGCGACCAGCGTTGCATCATCTGGGAGGAAATACGGTGGGCGAGGACTTGACCTTCTTGACTCGTCGCGGTAAGGAAGAACGAGTAGTTGGCACCCTTTCGCTGCACGACCCTCGCAGACACGGCTGCTTCAAGGACAAAATATCCTCCGCTGCGGTCCCATAAGAACAACTCGGCATTCTTTTCAATGATCACATCTAAAGACGGATCCGAAGTGCTCGACGATGCAGGAGACTGAGGTGATCTAGCGGTATCATTGACCTTGGCGGAGGTCTTCTTCGCAGCGGCCTTTCCTTTGTGACTAGAGACGGGCTGCCTAATGGACGATACTAAGAAGTTTGTCAAATGGAGATGGGGATGAACGCACCGCCATATAAATTCGACGAGATCTTCGTCACGTACATTGTCCGCACTTGTCTTGTACTTGCGCTCATACATGGCGCGGTACATGCATGTCTCGAAGAAAGCCTTTGTGGGCGCATTCGTCCCAGAAGCAACAAATTCATAGAATTCATCAACATCGCCTTGAAGATCGCGCCAGAGAAGGGTCGGTTCGCCATCACTTTGGCTTGTACGAAACTCGAGTTCCTCACTAATGAGGAACACGCGTTCTTCGTCGGCTTATGGAAGAGTAAGGGGGTGGGGAGATAGATAAGCAACGAATGAACGTACTCTCCTCCTCATCTTCGAGTAACTCTTGGTCACCATCTTCGTAAACCCGCGTTATAACTAATTGAAAGTTGTGTTCAATCGATGGAATACGACGGATGGTGGCCATAGCGTCATTATATCTTTGAAAAAGGAAACCCGTTGAGTTGGCAGGCAAAGCGAGGCGAACAAGAGCCACGAACATGCATTCTCTAGATGAGCGTACGTTTCCAGGCCTGACCAGGTGGAGTTGCCCCGTGGATATCTTGACTACCTCGGTGGCATTGGGATCCTCTATTTTGGAAAGTCAGGTCGAGGTGTCTTTGAGGAGCACGAGACTTACGCCAAACTTTGCCGATAACTAAGAATATCCAGAATGATCAGCACAGGCCAGACGCGACGCGATGGGAGAGCACCGACGGTTACGAAAGATGTTCATGTTGATGTGGAAGTGATTTGGAGGGCGTGGATATCAGAACGTGACCTCCTTTTATCGAGTTGGCGCGCACAGGAACAAAGAACACCAACTCGCTCGCGTACGTTCAAATTCGCATTACAATGACCTGTCCTCTCACAATACTCTCTTGTGCACTAGGCGCTAACTCGCTACAACAAGGGCATGTCTACTAGCAACCCGCCTTCCCCCTCACAACCACAAAATCACGGCGGGGCTGAGTCAAATTTCGTGGCCGGTGGTGTATGTAATAGTTTCTGGAAGTCTTTGAATGATAGTCTCATTCTTTTCCGTGAATGCTACAGTTCCGTGAAGCGGCGAATGTATCGCCAACGTTATCCTCATTTTCTTCTGGCAGTAGCGCGCTGGTCTTAGGTGGAAGGGATGATTCGAGCTCAGTCCCTCATGCACGCAAGATAGTCATTCGCGTGGATCACTCCATAGCGACGTGCTTTGACCCCGTCGACAAAGAGCTTCACGACCTCTGGGCACCCAAGGCTTGAAGTAATGCTTGCCTTATGCCATATTAATTCCTAGCACCAAGTTTTTTCTTGTCTTTTTCGGGAGTCTGCGATGTTTTTAGATTTCCGAGCACGCATCGCTTGTTTCCAGCCTCATCCTCTTGAATGCTAGTTGACCATGCTAAATCGTGTGTATTGTTGAACAGACATCTCACTGTGCAACCGTTCGCCTTTGCAATGGAAAAGTAACTTGGTTCTCACATGAGTGCCTCATACCAACTGTTCGAGTTTCTTCCTGCGTTTTGTGAGCCGCTGCATAGATCGGAGCGCGAAGCATGGAAGCTTCATCGAGGGTACCAGTGGTACAATGGCTGGCGTGCACTCGATGTTGCACTCGGTATCAGCTGCGTTCGTATTATCATGCATGGGTCCTTTGCATCACGCGAGTTATGAGAAAAATTAGATCCGAGCCGATTGTTCTATCGCGAATACTGGCAAAGGGCTATCGTGCAAGCCCTATGCAATCTCAGTGTACGCGTCCTTTTGGCCAAGGCAATTCATTCCGACCCGGGGAATATACAGTCACAGGGCCAGAATGCGGCATTGTCGGTGCCGCGTAGCAGGGCACATGACCAGCACCAGTGTACTCAACACGATACAAGACAGGTTTGTTTTTTCTTAAAAAAGGAAAAGGTTGTGACAAGAATGTGCATTCAAAGGCTGTGCAAAAACGTAGTTAACCCTGATGCACCCCTATTCGCGGCCTCGTGCTGCCTCTCCTTGTTGCGTACGAGCATTTCCTGCAGACCAGCCTTGTGCTTGGGTCGAGACCTTCTGGACTTTATGGAGGATTGGGGTTGTGGACTAGCTGAAGGTTGGGGAGTGGGGTGAGGACGTGAGGAAGAAAGCGGGGGAGGATCGTCCGTGCCGGGTATGCGAGGCGTCAGTGTCACAGCTGCAACTGGGTCAGGGCACGGTGGTGCCATGACATCGCAACTGTGAAGGTCGGAGAGGGGTATGTAGTTAACGTGACCACAAGTTGCACAGCTTTGCGTGAGACAATGAACGATCGGGGTACTCGGGGTGGAGCATCCTTTCTTTCTTCGTGAGGGGATGATGCGAGAGTGAGAAAGACCAGGTAAGAGGACATGACCGCATCTTGAACACCTGGAGGCGGGACTATCGGTCGGAGATCTCAAGTAGTGATAAGCAGCGAGTGTGGGCGAGACCCTGCCAAGGACGGCGAGGACAGAGAGAGGGTCCATCAGGCACCGAGTGCGCCACGGAACGAATTCTTATTGTTATGGGAGTGGCGGGCCGGGAGGCGGTTCCTTTTGTCTGATTGTTAAAAGGAGTGGAGAAGAAGAATTACATGTGAGGTCCACTCCACACGTAAAAACATGCTCTCAACGCGTTCTCATCCCACTATTTCTATTTCTTACCCCATTCCCCTCTCAGATATCCCCTCTGACTCTCACTCCCAAACACAAAAATCCATGTCCCTCAGGTCTCACCGTGGTCGGCGTCCGTCCCTCGGTAGCCCCATGTCTTGGCTCACAAGGTCGTCCTCGACGAGCTCTCAAACTCGCCCCGTCCGTGCATCCCACTCAAAGTCGTCCTCTGTTGGCACCATAAGACACGGCGCCCTTGGTCCCGCCGCCATCACAATTGTCCGCACTCCTCAGGAAGCTCTGGCTGGTACTGGAGTTTCAGTTGATTGCCCCCCAGACAAGGAGGGCGAGGGGTTCCACGGACGTGATGTCGAGATCTGCGAGGAGGATGAAGAAGAAGGAGAAGGAGAGACACACTCAGAGCCCGCGGATCAGACTGACTCCCATGCGGAACAGTCCGAGACACCTTCGGTGCCTCCCGCTTATTCCCCGCCCCGCTCATCCCTTCCGTTATCCAAGAGCACTCCCAGTCTTCCCTTGAGGGATCCTAACGCCACTCGTCCCGCTCGTTCTCCACCCCTTCCTCCGTCCGTATCGGATCCCGCTCAACTGACTCAGAAGAAGCTTCCCCCCCCACCCTTGTCGACTTTCTTTCCTGCCGTACCTTCCCTCGCCAGCTTTCCAAACCCTTCCTCACCACCACCATTTGACTGCATCCTCCTCTCCCCTGCGCCGCCCAGCGCGATAGACTTTTCTAAACTACTCGTCACACTCGAGACGTGTACTGCGACCCATCGCACGACGTTCGGTACCCTGACATCGCGCCCGTCGCGTCTCACCAGCTATCTCAAGTCCCTATTTTCGGACGTAGATGAAGAGTCGGATCTTGAGGGTGATTCTCTGTCATCTCAAGCAGAGAATGGTTCGTTCAACTCTATTTTCCACAACCATCTCGCCTCTTCCGGATTTCTATCTCCGTCGGCGTTCAATGTCCACATTTTCCTCGATCGTGCTAGCCCTTCGTGAGTAGTCACCATTCTACCTCCCATCCGCAATCTAAACGCAGCAACAGGTACGAACATATCCTCGCTTACCTTCGGTCCCCGCCCACTACCGTCGACCGCGTCGCGTCCCTCCCTCACGCAGTCCAGCTTCACACAGCCACCCCCGTGCGCCTCGAAGCGCTCTTAGTACTCCGTGATGAAGCCGCATACCTCGGCCTCTCCGAGCTAGTCGAACTCTGCACCGCCGAACTCCGTCGAAATCCCAACGTCTATCTCTCCCAACTAGTGCGCACCCCTTCATATGTCCATGCGCACACAAGGGGGCACAGCAGCGGATCGATGCGTAGTATGGGCACGCTTCGCGAGCGTGACGAGGACGTAGGTGCCGACGCAGACATTGGTAGCAACAGCACCGGCCGTGATTCTATCGGGTCTGCGAAAAGCTTGGGCAGCGCGCGTGGCCGTGGTCGCACCCGTAGTGATGCTTCTGCCGCCATCCCAGCCGGAGCGAGAGTCACCGCCGTCCCCGCATCAGCCAAAGGAAATAAAGAGCCATTTCCGCATTCAACGCCCACTCCGCTTCTCCATCGTCGGCTCGCTAGCCAGAGCCGGGAGCGCCCCGAACTAATCGAGGTCAAGTCCCCGACGTCGCGCGGACGGCCGTCTGGTAACTGGTTATGAAACTCTTGTTTTCTTCAGCGTGGGAAGCGACATACCATTCGATTGTAGTGAATGTACGTTTTATTTGTTTCCTTTTTCGGTCTCTCGGTCTTTCACTCGTTGACGTCAATTCGGTCTGACCTCTCACACTCATTGCCCTATTATCGTGCCATTGTATAACTTGTAGCACCATATCCTATTTTACATACCCTTGTTGTCGGAGAACGACCCAGAGCATTGTCCTCTCAAACACAATTAAACAAAAGACATTAATCGCCATTGCGAACGAGATAATACAACGAGCTAATCTCCCTCACGGCCACAAGCAAAAACACCAGGGAAACAGCGCGTAATGTACAAGAGCACAAAACACTTACTGTACTTCACGAAGAAAGCGAAAAGTCGGCGGAAAAGAGCATAGGGATAATCGGAGCGTCTGATAAGGAATAAGAGAAAAGGGCACGCAAGAAAATCCGATATTGGACTGGGGGGCAATGTAAGGAACAGAATGACCAAAGTCAAAGAGGAGACTGGGCGTAGAGGTGGATTTATTGCCTAGCCTGTTCCCGCCGCTCGGCATAAGGGTTCACACTATAAACTTTGATGACCGGGGGGCTCTTTGTCAAGTCGGCAGTGACGATGACCTGCGAAAAGTCAGTATAAACAGTAGAAGATATGCGTAGTCCGGCAAGATACGAACCGGAACAGTCATAAATTCCTTTACTTGCTGAATCTTATGTCCAGCCGCCGTTGTTTTCAAGCCCTCAAATTCCGGTGTGACCCGGGCCTTGCTAATTTCGCGTTGCATAGACTGGACTTCTTCCTCCACAGCCTCATGGCTGTCATGCCCAAGGACAATTTCGTCATCCCCGTCGTCCTCATCGAATAGAGCCCTTTCGTCATGGACGGAGCGCGAAGCAACTTCCATCTTCACAGCGTGCTGTTCTGCATTCTCTTTCACCTTCTTGAGATGCTCGTCGTCGCTGTTTTCTGCAAGCCACGTAATGACGTCACGGTCAGACCAGTAAATCTGCAGAGTGTGCGAATGTTCGTCATAAACATGATTCTATCGGCAACAGGGATCATGAGCGATGGGCGTCGGGCAGAAAACAAAGAACCATACATCAATGGGCATCTGGTCCACATGGACACGCTTTTCGATGCCGAACTCAGGAATAAGAACATCGAAAGCTGCATCCAAAACCCCGATGACCTTCGCTTGACGAATCACAGGTCCATAACGGGAAGTTAGGTCCGAGATGAGGACACATAAGAACAGATGGGTAGATTGTTCCCGTGCAAGGACGGCAGAATCCCTCTTACTGTATACAGGATCAGGGTCAGAATACGGTGACTGAGACATCTACGACATACATGTTACACTGCTGAGTCACCTTTGCAACCGCATCACGATCCATATTGAACTTGGTACTGTTATCACCTAACAATAAAATGGGTAAACCCCGAAATAGTTGAATGAGAGACGAACACGCACTGGATCCCTGGAGAATAAATTCAAGTTGTCGATGAACTATGATATCTGCGTAGCGGCGGATGGGCGATGTGAAGTGTGTGTACAGCGGCGTGTTCAACGCATAATGACTGTATTTGGCTATGTCAAGCATGCCTGCGCAGAAGTACTTAGCGCGGTGGGTTGCTTTGAAGCAAAGCAGTTGTAGGACGCTGCGCGCAGTAGAATCCTCGATAGCATCGAAGGAACGCATGAGTGCACCAGCTGATGAGACGTCAAGCTTGCACCCAAGACGCTCTGCCCTTTCAGCCAGCGAGTTCTATGTTAAATAATTAGCCAGGGAGAACAGGTGGTACCACATGGACCTACAAGACGACGGTCAATTGGGGCATCATGGCGGCGTAGAAGAGCTTGTTCAGGAAGCGCGATAGCAATTTGCTGAGCAACCGCGATATTGGTAAGTAGCATGAACTGGAAAACCGGTCATCCAGCCGTCAACCCCATTGCTGATGATCATACCTCTTCTACTATAGAATTTGCTTCCAGATTCACAGTCTCCGAGCAATCGACTGGTAACCCTTGATCATTCAATTTAAAAGATGGACGAGGCGAGGCGAGGCGAAGGGAACCGTTCTGGAAGCGGCGTGCACGAAGTACTTTCGCTAACTCGTACAATAGTCTAATATCGGTTACAATTGAAGAGACTTCATGCTCGGGCGCCGCGGAAACATTGCCCAGAGGTTCGCCGTCTAGCACACCTTGAACCATTCCATAGGATAGTTTCGCCACGGATTTGACGACCGTCTTGCCGAACCACTTCTTGATGATCTTCCCCTCCTTTGTCAAGGTTAGTACAACTGAGAATGCAAGCCGTTCCTCTCCAGGCGCCAGACTGCAGAGCTCTTCGCTTAAAGCGGGAGGAAGCATGGGTACGGCACGCTGGACCAAGTAAACGCTTGTAGCACGTTTGCGGGCATCGCGATCCAGAGCTGTGTTCGGCTTGACATGGAACGACACATCAGCGATGTGAATACCAACGTCATACGTCCCGTCATCATTAGGCATGATGGACAGAGCGTCGTCAAGCCCTTTCGCGTCTTCAGGGTCTATGGTGAAAATGCGTTCCTTACGTAGGTCAGTGCGAACTTCGTATTCGTGGTCCGGTATGCTGCGAAATGACTGGGTATTAGCACGAATCACAAACCAAATCTTCTTGGAAAACTGACGTCCAAGGCATGGGAGGTAGACATTTCAGAACACTCTCACTGAAGTCTTCCGTAGGGAAGTTGCTATCCTTCAACAGCGCACTCGTTTCCACCTCGATATCCCCAATGGGACCCAATTCCTCAACCAGTGTACCGAAGGGATGGAGAGAGCTGATCGGCTAAAGCAGTCCTCAGGATAAGTCATGCGCCGGGTTGAGTAAAGGACATACGTGGCGCTTGATACAAGCAACAAAGAGCTTGTTGGCGTACGCTTCGGACTTTTGCACAAAGTCCGGGGGAGCTTGCTCGGTCGGAATGGCAATTAGTGGTACACGCTTATCTGTGGGCTTGAACCACACAATCTTGGGACGGTCGATTGGTCGACGAGGCTCATCACCACGATCCCCTTCGCGTTCACGTCGCTCGGCTTCTTGCTTCTCCTTCGTAGCCGCAGATGATGGCCGAAGCAAGCCGAGTGTGCCGGAGAAAAGCTGCCCGGGCATACGCTCCACAACGGCTACAACATGACCTGCGAATTGTGGTTTGACCTCGTCGGTAACCCTAACAATACATGCGTAAGCAAACGTGAGTATTGAGCCATGCAAGTGCTCACTCTTCGTCCTCAAAGAGCATCAGACCTTGCCCTTCGACTTCTACATCGTCCTTCTTCTTGTCGTTCTTGCGGCCAGCGGCTGATTTCACCTCATAGGCAGCATTCTCCTCTTTCTTACGCTTCTTTTCCTCCTTTTCTTTCTTGGTGCCCCACACTTCGTCGACATCCAACAGCTCGACAGCAACGATATCGCCCTCCAAAGCGCGGTTGCGGTCTTTCGACCCACAGATGTATATATCAGCATCCAGCACCTCTGTGGAAACATAGGCATCTGAACGGTTGCGCTTATTCACTCGCAGAATACCGACTACAAGTTTCCCCGTAGCGAGAAGGGGAGGTAGAGATGCCTGAGGAAGATAGGGGGCAAAGAGAGACTTGCGCTGCGGCTGGCTCGATTGCTGCTGCAGTTGATTCTGAAATTGCTGTTGCTGCTGCTGAAGAAGATTGATTCCCCCGAGACCGAGACCCATCATGTTTGCGGCCATCATATTGGGAAGCATATTAGGGAAACTGAAGGACGGCATTTTGTTATGACCGCCGGTGGCTGCACGGAATTGTTGGAGGCTAGCCAACTGTGCTTGAGCTTGAGCAAGGTCAGCAGTGACCGTATTCCCTTGTTGAACACTGCCAACGCCACCAGCTAGAAAGAAGGATTGAGTCAGTAAACGTAACATTTGGACAGAAAGATACACAAACGCCAAGCAGAATCAGCCCTAGACACCTGGCGAGAATGTCCACCGAGCGCCGTAGGTGGTGCGAACCCATCCTCGAACCCATCCTGGCCGAAACCGGCATTTGATTGGCTTGCCGATTTGTTAACTACATTGACGCTATGCCTGCGCCCGTGACCACGTGGAACGCCCTGAGGCTGTCCATCGAGGCCTACGCCAACATTGCGCAATCCAAGCTGACCCATAAGGGCTGGTTGGCCATTTGGGTTGCCTAGTGCCATAGGAGCGGTACTCTGTACACGTCTGTGGGCAGCGGCACGATTTGGCGCAAGCCCAGGAGTTTGGAAGGAAAGAACTTGATTCGAAGCGAGCTGCTGTTGATAGAGGGCGGCTTGCTGACGTTGAAGCGCTTCGATCTCGTTCTGAATTGCGATCTTCACACACATGGTACATCAGTACCATCAATTTTCATTTGCCTATTGAACATACCTGTTCGGCCATAATCCCCCTTATCTCACCGCCACCTTCATTCCTTCGTTGCAACACATCCTGGTCGGAATAACTAGGGGTGGTTTGTTGCTGAGGAAATTGGAAACCAACGTCCTCTTCACTAATGGGAGGACCCATGGCATTGCCCACGCTTGAGCGCCTGCGCACGCCAAACATAAAGTTTGGGGCAAGTTGTGGGCGCCCAGAGGGGCCCAGAACGTCATTTTGTTGTTGTTGTTGTTCCTGTTGAGCGGCAAGGGCGGCAAAGCGGGGAGCAGTGAAGGTCTGAGACTGAGAGCGGGGATGATGGACTTGCGGTTGGGAACTATAGAGGTTATCCGAGATCTCTCCCTCCTCGTAACCATTCTGCCCCTCTTCAACATCCTCCCTCATAGATCCAAGGTGGGGAGCAAAACTGTTGTAGTTATTGGAGAGACCTGCCGTGCCCATGGACGCGGCCTTGCGATGTCTGGGAGGTGGTTCAGATGCAGTGGGGGGAGGGTAAATAGAGGCGCCAGGTTGGAAGACAGGGGCATTAGCAGGAAGGTTGGAAGTAGTCGTCTGTGGGATGGGCATGGAAGTAGAACTAGACAGTGTGCCTCCTGCAAGTGGCGAAGTCTGATTAGGAGGAGATGTTGTCTTCAGGTCGGCGATGACACGCTGCAACGACGACAGAGCATCGCTCGACTCGGCGGGAGAGGACCCTGGCTTGTTCATTGGTTGGCCATTGGCTTGACGATTGCCTTGGCCAGCAGTTGACTGGCCCTTACGGTGGCTTGCCTTTCCTTGTCCTCCACCGCTCTGAGGCTGGCGACGTTGTTCACCCTTTTTGCCATCGTTGGCTCTCTTCCCATTGTCTGAACCAGATTCGGTGGCTGGAGTACTACTCGGCCTCTTGTTACTCCCAGACCTAGAAGAGGGCTGAGTAGCGTTGCTGGAGAGCTTCGATGTGGAGGGGTTTCTGCGTTGCCCGCGGTTACTACCCCCAGAGGCACCAGACACAGGTTTTCTGCTATCCTTATTCGACGTATCTTGCTGTTCATCAATCATTTCGTTCATAAGGTGGAGATGTTGTAGGAAGTTTTTTCTGGAGTTTTATCTTTTTTTGTCTGTAGGCCGGTGTGGTGAGGGACATACAATGCAACGGAGAAGGGATCACGTACCAGAGAGTTGGTGAAGTGGGAGAGATGGCTTTGCCCTGTAGGGCGAGTGTGGGGTAAATGGAGTGGTTGCCTCAGGTAGGCGTGGAAGGCGTATATTCGTCGTCGTCGAGAACGGGAGACGAGTTTTGTGATTATGCGAGCGAGCGCGGCCCTGCCTTGTTTCATGCTGTGGCTTTTCTTCTCACGCCTATCTCTAGATAGCATATAATTGAACTCTACATAGTACTCTACTGTGTTTCTCTACAGCTTCGCAGTAATAGCAGTCGTGTACTCCTTGGTAGAAGCTTTTCCTCCCAGGTCCCCGGTAATCGTTTTCCCCTCTGCGATCGTCTACGAATCCACCGGAGGTCAGTCCACGTTAACAGAAAATAAATCATAAAACATACATCAAGGGTAGCCTTTTCGATGCTGTCCGCATGTTCATTCAGATTCATGTGCCTCAACATCATCAACGAGGACAAAAGAAGAGCCGTTGGGTTGGCCAAGCCCTTGCCTATCCGAACAAATCAATGTCAGTCCCGGAAGTGCATTTCTCACCCTACATACCGGCAATATCGGGCGCTGAACCATGAACAGCCTCAAAAATGGAGGCATCCTAATTGCACTCCGGTTAATGTGAATCAACTGCAGTAGAAACCGCGCGCTTACCCGTCCAATGTTACCCGAGGGCGTCAGGCCCAACCCACCAATCAAGCCAGCACACATATCAGAAAGGATATCACCGTAAAGGTTGGGCATGACCATGACACGGTCACTATAAGGCCTTGGATTCTGCGTTATCTTTCCAGCGGCAGGTGTCAGAGATAACCAGATAGGACAAAGCACCCATAATACCTGGAGGCAGGCCCTATCGAGAAGATCTTCGTCATACGTTATATCCGGGAATTCCTTCGCGACTTCGCGGCACGCGGACAGGAACATCCCATCAGACATTTTCCTGAATTGAATAGACGAAAGTCAGCCCATTAATGACGTCATACTTCAAACCTAACTTACATGATGTTCGCTTTGTGAACAGCGGTGACTCGTTTACGTCCACTTCCTCGAGCGTAATGAAAAGCGTAGCGTGCGACACGTTCGGACGCGTCCCATGTAATGAGCTTGATTGATTGCACGACACCATCAACTACCTGTGAACGTTTCCGTCAGTACAAATTCACTCCCAGTTCACACGATAGCCGGACCTCATGCTCGATGCCGGAATATTCTCCTTCAGTGTTTTCACGTATTAACACGGTGTTCACATCGTCGTATGGAGTCTTGTATCCCTTTAGGGAGATACAAGGCCGAACATTAGCAAAGAGGTTGAACGTGCGACGAAGAGTCAAATTGAGCGAAACATGGCCCTTGCCGACTGGATCATCTGTTAGAATGACCCGCAAAAAGTTGCGCAATGAACACATATCAACGTACTTGGTGTAGCAAGAGGCCCTACCCAAATCAATTTTATGAAAGCACGGAAGATTGAAAGGAAGACTCACCCTTTAAGGCCACAGTGTTCTTTCGAACCGATTGGATGGCCTGATCCGGAATCACAGTCTTGCCACCTTTTAACACTGGGGTCACGCTGACCTCCTCCCATTGGATGGGCACCTAACCCGATCGTCAACGAAGAGCATTTTTAAAGTTTCAAGCTATACTTTAGCTGCCTCGTAGATGGTCTTGACAGATTCACTAATCTCAGGGCCGATTCCTAATGATTGTCATTGTACAGCGGCAATCTACCCCATAACCACACCCTGCCTTACCATCTCCCGGAATAAGCGTAATGGTATATTTACCCTGATAGCCAAAGATGAGCTAGTCAAGGCATATGGGGATGTGCAAAGGCATACATTGCTTCCTTTCTGTCCAGCAAAAGCAGCAGTGGGTGACGCCGACGCGTATCGTCGAATAGACTACAGAAAATGAGCAAGCACAGATACATAGACAAAATGCACACTAACCTGTGAGTGAAACAACGCACGGTGCGCAACGCCGGCGAAGGATCGTGTCGGTAACATGGCAAGGAGAATTTACAGGTGAAAAATACAACCGAACGCCGAGGGAATAGGCATCGGGCCGGGGAAACGGGTTCCTAGTCACGTGACCGATATGAAATTCCTCCGACTGACGGAATTGAGCAAATTGATTGAAGATGTGATGATTAGGTGACTCTTCCTTGTATTAATCTACATTATCCAGACCAAGGAAACAAACTCGGCTCAGGACACTCCCTCGAATCCCAGAAAACATGATGGGAAGAGTCCGTACTCTATCCACTGAGCAAACCGTTGAGCTGTTCCCTGTATCGTTCCATCTCCCTCTCTGCCTGCTCCTCGTCGACCTGAGCAACCTATAAGGAACCCGTTATTTAGTGGTGACTTCGCCAAGAAGCAACGTGCTTACTGGTGGTTGGGTGTCCACAGTTCCAGCCTGGCCAAGCTTTCCGTTCGTCAATTCAAATAGGACTTTGTCAACTTCCTCATCAGCCTCCTCTTCGACTTCTTCGTCCTCCTCGATATTCATGGCATCATCGAGCATTTCCTCCATGATACCAGCCTATACAATTTTTAGCACAAATCAGCCAGAGTACTGGGGTGCCTACCTTGGTCATTTCCATGCTCATCTCGCGCATCGTTTGGCTAATTTGAGGCAGTTTGATCAAGTTATTAGATAATTTCATGATCTCGGTGGACTTCCGGAGGGAACCAGAGACCTTGGCCATTGCTAGGTGGAATGAAGTGAAGGGCTCAGAGCAAATGAAGGAGAGGGTAGACGGTACCAAGTTGCTGAGATAGTTGAGTTCCTATTGAACCTAGACGAGCTTTGCTCACTGAGAGTCTATCCTTCTGCTTGTTACTTCGCACGACCTCGCGCGCCAAAATCCGTGCCGATTTGTTATCTCCCTTTTTTGCAAGTTGCTTGATGGTTTGTCGCACCTTATTCGTCTCAATATCTAGCTGAAGGGACGCGTCAATACCAGGTTCGGACTCTCGCGGCCGGAGGCCGGACCTGTCTCATCTCTCGGTCCAGGACCCTGCTCTCCTGACGAAGCTTAGCTTGCCAGGCACGGACACGATCTTCCGGGGTCGGCCCATATAAGAAGCGATTGATTGTTTGCATGAAGGAGATGGGAAGACGTAGCGGTGATTCAGAGTCAGCAGCCCCAAACATTGCCACAGAGCCGTATTAGGAAGGGATGTCGCACGTATTTGATTTGAGCGGCCGTCCGTTATTCATGCATGCAATGACCGTTACACTTCTCTCTACGTACTATAGTATGTCACAATTATGGGAAACCGGTTTGGTTTGACCGTTGTGAGATATATGCTCATATGGGATGTACGTCTTGCAATGCTGTCCATTGCTCTTGATGTGCCAGTGCTTGACTACGTGATATATCATCGGCATGTCTCCTTTCAATATTGACTAGTCCTGGGAATGATGCAGTGACCTGATACGAGACTTTTCATCGCACTCAGGCTCAACGTTCTGATCCATACTAGAATCGATAGATGGGATTCAGGTACCGGTGTCTCACTTGGATAGATGACCTCAGGCACATCCAGAATTTGCCATCATACCTGAGCTGCATAGGCAGACTGTTGAGGCCGCTGAGGCGCTGAGGGACGATGCCCAGTCCTGGGCTACTACTGCACCACCCCTCAGTCTAGGCCGAGGAGTACTGTAAGACGAAATGGTTGACCTGCCTCCATAGCTCCATCATCTCCGCGTGGAAAAAGAAGTCAATATCGATCAGTGGTTGCAATGGCAGCATCATCGTTCTCACCGTAGACCGGAACGGAACGCCCTGTCCTCGGTGCATACATCACTATCAAGTTGTACCCCCAATTGATAGGAACGAACTAGATTTAGTATTGAAAAAAAAAGCCCATAATGATCTGGCTGCGAGAAGCAGCACCATAACGGTTCTCTTCGTATTGCGAAGGACATCGCAAAGACCAGCTCGCGTGAGGAAATTAGACACGAGACCGTGCCTGAACGACTCGGAGACAACAATTTGCTAATTTGGGTAGACGAGGTTGCGAGCTGTCAGAGTTGTCAGACATCATTAAAAATATACATATGTTACCATGACATCTTTTGCTTCCTACCGTGACGTCTCGGGGTTCAACAGTTAAGGTCTCAGTAAACCCCTGCGTTGCGATGCCAGAAAGCCCGCCGAGCCCGTCGATTCCCACCCATTGACCACCTCATTGACCTCAATTCAGGTCGCGCCATCCTGAAATGGTAACAGAAGGACTCGGAAGTGCCTGAAGGACGAGAGCCGGCGCTAAGGTTGAAATTCACTTGTCTCACTAGCCGATGTTTTATAACCGGAAGACAATGCGTCGCTTCCCCAAGGCTCTGTGTATCACATCCACATCATTCAGTCTTCGATCTCTCAGACTGAGCCGGTCTCAGCATTTTTCTTCTTTTGTTTTTTCTGAATCATTTTGTTTATCGGACGGCGCGTGGGGCTAGCTCTCACACCTCGCCTCATCCGCTCGAAAAGGGGCGGGATGTCTAGACATTCTTTTGCACTGTCGGCCGTACGGGTTGAAGGTGCCGCAGAGTACGTGAATGACTACGTAGATCACCCTGACTTGTAAGTCAGCATATTCTCCCATTATCAACAAATGGCGGTATTGAGCCTGTGATCACCAAGTCGACTGGTTGCAGCTTTCTTCCTTGGTTGGGTGTTTTTCAGCGGCCTCCGTCATGCCTGGTTTTCCGCTTTCCTCCAGGAGTTGATGTGGACTTGTAAAGCCATTTACGATGATCGCCTACGAGACAAGACGGAGGAGCCTGTCAAGTTTACGGGTTCTCTGCATGACAAATCTGCCAGAATCCACCGTTCCTTGTATCAACACAAGCAACGGGGTGTCCCTGTACTATTGCTGTGCTTGGCATTCATGTTGGCAAGCTTGTCCTCTTTTTTGTCGCTGTTGACTTTCTACCCAAAGGCTGGTCAAGCGGCATGTAGTGAGTATAATTTAATCAAATTAGAGCGGGAGGTTTCAGCCTGATGTCCGATTAGCCTTCGTGGTCGCTGCTACCACTGTATCTTCTCAAGTCGCTCGGATGTTCGGGTTCTTGATCCTGGGTCTTGATCTGAGTCATCATGTGGGAAGACCATGGGAATCGCATATTTTTTGGTTGTTGTTCGGAATTGGGACAGGTTCGCGTTCGCGTGATTGTGCGTGTTGCCCCTTCTCACCCTGATTTTTCTGCTATCCCCCCAAGTCCTGAGTGGAGCCACTGCAGTCCTTGGAACTGGCCAACTGTTGTGAGTGTCTCTTCTCCTTGAATCAGGTAGATGCTCATTTCTTTGTCAGCTCACCCCTTGCCGTTCCCACTGTGGCGCTGTGTATCAGGAAGAGGTAGATCTATTTCCTATCAAATAGGCGTTCACAGCTAAGATTCTGAGAATAGATTTCTTCCAACATCGCTAGTTTCATCCATTCTGAACTTTGTCCTGGAACTATATATCATCCTTCGTTCACTGTCTCTGATGCAACCTCCTCGACTGAAGCTTACTATTGTGCAACATGCAAGGATTGTACAAGCTGGGAGCCTCTTACTCTTTGACATTTTGCTTGTTATCCCAAACACGACCTACACCAACCTGCTTGCCGAGTTCGTCTCATTTAGCGTTGGAGCGCTCAGTGTCCTCGGTTAGAGTTGCCCACGTTTACTCCGTTCATGAGTAACTGACTTTGTACTTTGGGCAGCTGCTTTCAATAGCTCATTTGGTCATAATGATTTCGTTGAATTTGCTCCAACTTCGTTAGATGTGCATATTTCGAGATCTCAACATCCATGCTCCGCCGTACCTGCCTTGGAAGACACCACCCACCGAGGCGACATGTCCGAACGTGTTATTCGCATCGACGACTTCATTTCTACAATCGCTCGTCCAAGTCTGGATATTGAGTCCTATGCATCACCATCACATGGTCCCCGAGCAACACGAAGGCACTCCACGATCCCTTTGTACGGACACCACGACGAGACTTTTTCAACACCCTCATCTCAACCATATGAGGTATCTATCCAGACGACGATGGATATCGTTCCCCCCGAGGCTCAGCCGGAACCTGGAAATCCGCTTCGCCGGAAAAAAATATTGTCTTACTCCAACCCTATCTGGGCAACCTTTGGCTCCCCACGAGGTGACAGTAGCGGCAGCGCATCCACCCACCCCGAGATATCAGTTGATGTCATGAAGTCTCCCAGCTCATATGATCACTCCCATGAGCGATCGACCAAATTTCTCAGCACCGCCTCGACCATACTGGGCTCCGATATCATCAGGAGAACCACATTAAAGGGCAAAGATCGCATGAGAATTCGCTATTCCATACCTAACGTTCCACTTCCAACGACTCTGGCGGTCCCTCCGTCGAGGCGGGCGATACATTACTCGTGGTTATCCAGAATGCCGAGTTCTGAGGATACATCACAGGAAGGTTCGACACTATCGAAAGGACGGGTGCAGTCTTCGCGCTCGATATCTTTGCTAAGCTCGAAGTCGGAACGGGGGTCCAAGTCGAACCAAAGCTCCAAGTCTCGAAAGAGTTCAAATTCAACACGTTCGGCAAAGATAACCGGTTTCAAGTTGGCGGAGGAGAGTTCCTCAGTGCCCATCTGGACCGGATCATCAATGGACCCCGCAACACTCGCAAGGCCTCCCGTTTCGTTGCCCCGGGATAGAGTGAGTTTTGTTCGCGGGCCGCGCCCGCCACCGTCCCCATTGCGAATGCAGCCTGAGGGATCTTGGCGATCTTCCGCATATGTCACGGTAGCACAGTAGATTATTTTACTGCATCTCGTATCTCACTGTAAAGATACACGCGAGTTGCTTCCGTACTGCCTATGATAACTCTTAACTAGTTGCAAGCAATCTGCTGTACGTCAATACCGTGACACGGCCAAGGATTGTTTGGATTTGTTGTTCTGCGGATCGCTTTTGGGCATGAGCCCTGTGATCATTGATAAATTGTTCCACCATGGCGTCTAGCGAACTTTTGAAGCAGATTCAAGCTGGAAGACAGCTCAAGAAAGCGGTAACAAATGATAGAAGTGTGCCTATACTTGAAGGCTCTAAAGGTGGGGGTAGAGGAGCTCTTGGAGGAGCTGGACAAAGTGCCCCGACGATTGCCTCCGCAGTTGCAGGGAGTGCAGGGCCCCCACAAATAGGAGGTCTATTCGCAGGTGGCATCCCTAAGCTCAGGCCAGCAGGAAGCTCAGGTTCGTCCCTTATATATGAGGTCCAATACCTTTCTGACAGATGACGTGCAGCACCAGCCAAACCGCCCTCGTTAGCCAAACCGCCATCTGTTCCTGGGAGAGGTGGCGCACCAAAGCCTCCGGCGC
>Ga0137358_10000032_pt1 | contig 41492 bp, 43 predicted proteins | sample Mad1_20_16metaG_FD_105551 | JGI IMG/M metagenome (GOLD analysis project Ga0137358, IMG submission 105551) | Vadose zone soil microbial communities from Angelo Coast Range Reserve, California, USA - Mad1_20_16 metaG | ecosystem: Environmental > Terrestrial > Soil > Vadose zone | place: USA... | reverse complement strand
TGAAGTCATTGGAATCTGTCCTCTTTCGTTCACAGGTCATCTCTTTCTCTCTCCCACCTACGGACTCAAGCTGCTGGCTTGCTGCTCGTTCTGTACAGGGAAAGCGTTCGAAGTCCCCCGTCATGTATTTATCGTACCATGGTTCCCCTTTCTGGCTTGCTTTCGGTTCAGATTGATATGGTTGCTGTATGCGGTCAGTGTGCAGTCTCGACATGGCGGAAAGGTGTTTGGTACCTGACATAGGTTTTCCCGAGCATTTGCATACATTCATGCCTTTAGTGCTCTTGACGTTGGACTCTGTCACCATACTACCTGTATCCTCACCGGCAAGATATCCGTTACATCACTAGGCCTGTGCAGCGACTTGTCATACCTGTACGGCGCAGTTGACTTACTAGGAGTTGGACAGGAGTCTGTGGAAGAGCCTTCTATATCCGCTCATGCGTTCAGGATGGGGATACACTGGCATACATTTGCGTCCCGATGGGGGTGCTCAGGGGGTGCTCATTAAGGCCGCGTGCCCAGCCTCCTTGATCTGACCATGACTGGGATCCTTATGGTCTTATGTCTAGAACACTGCACTTGAGCTTGGCTGAAAGTTGTCGACCCGACGTACTAGTAGTACAGTAGCTTTTATAATATTTTCTCAGCGAATTATGTCGCATTATTTTAATATCTGATGACTGCAACTGGCTCACAAGGACGGTAACTCGTGAGACCTGCTCGACCACCCTTGTATTATTGTTAAAGTTGATGCCGGGCCGCTGTCGCTCTATGCTACTTTTAGACACAACAGTTACACCGTTGCATCGTTACTGCGCGATAGTCCTCACTGCTGCGGGATTTGCGCATGATGGTACCCGAGGATGCTTGAGGCAAAAACTGTTATGAATTCGAACAGTGTCTTAATTGCTTCGACACTCATCGTATAGTCCGGTTGATTCATGATACAGTAGTCATGTCAGGGGTGCGAGAATGTTGACCCTCCCCTCTGCGTCTGAGCTGTACGCTGGCAGTGGAGCGTTGATTGAGTCACGGTTCCCGCGTGGGTGGAAGTTTTCAACCGACTTTGTTTTAGCTCCAACGCTACGAGCACGAGCGCTTGGCACCTACGAATATCTGGGACTCTGCGTGGATGCACCTGCATCCCATACATTCAAGGCAATACGGTTTCCTGCTTTTCAGGTCCTCTCGGTGTGATTCCAAGTTATGTAAGTCCATCGTTTCCCTTCGTTGCTCTTACCAAGCCGGCTGCTGAACGTGCCCTTGTTCTTTCGCATCCCTGTCACATCTCTTCATTTTTAAAGCGTTGTTGAAGCATCTTTCCTCGAACAACTCCGCTTTCGAACCGGCTTCCGGCTGGCACTGACGCTTCATCAGTGTTGTGCCTCACCAACAACAGTTCCTCCTACTGTCCCCTTACCGTCATTGTCGTTTCACCAGCTGCTTTCAAGCCATGAAACCAGTTGACAATTCTGGCCCTGGCCCTCGCCGTGGGTCTCCCAGTGGAGATGAGGATGAGTCGACCATGCCCTTGTTAGTTTCACGTGTGCCAGACCGGTTCGTCATGAACGAACAGACTTCCAAGCGCTATACGCGTCACTATTCTTACTATGACCATCGAGGGGGTTGGCGCTCTCCTAACTCTAGCTACGACCCGCGAGGAGAGTCGTCCATGCAACATCGCCCTGTCAACGACAGCTGGCATCACCCCGAACCCCCGCATTCAGCTTATGACCTTCACCACATCCCCCCCGATGATCCCTACCGCCGCAGCGTACGAGATGAGTACATCCGCTCTGAAGACTCCCGTATTGGCTGGCAGGAAGTTCATTCGCCGGAAGAACCACGGTATCCTCCTCCGGGTAGAGAGTGGGCTGAACGCTACGCCACGACTGCCCACTCTACGGTCAGCTCTTGGCACACCCATAGCGAAAGATCTCAAGGGAGAACAGATTGGCGGCAGGAAGGGAAGAGCTGGCACAGGGACGATGGGCGCAGCGACGGTTGGCGAACAAACGACTCAAGGGAACCAAGACCCACTGGTCACACTGGTCGCCAGCCTAATGATTGGAAGCGCAGAGATGATCAAAATGACCGTTCTCAGCGCAATGCAGAAGACCGGTTATGGCAGCCTTCTGCGTCGTGGCAGTCACGGGGTGGAGGGGGTGGCCAAGGCAATCGCAGTCAGAACAACAGACGATACCAGAATCGGGACCGGGGCAGCAGGGGCGGGAAAAAAAGTCGGTACAACAACCAACAAAGACGGGATTTCAGACCTGATGATAGTCATCTCAACAAGTAAGTGCCGCCTAGTAATATTCTTGTCTAAACTAACAAGAGAGGTAGTTGGACGAAGCGTGAGGGCTCGGGAAGGTCATTGAAAACGGACCCAGGCAAGGAGCGGCAGCAACGACCCTCACCTTCGCCTTCACGTTCTCCCGTAGATTCCTATCGTTCTTACGCGTCTGATCGAAGCCGCTCTCCATCACAATCGTTATCTCCCCAACGGGGGCAGAAAGATTCTAGCAGTACAAACATTAAGGATCATATTCCTTCCCCTCGCAGGAATGATCGTCACAAACGACGACATTCTCCATCCCGTTCTCTTTCGCCAGAACAACTATCGTCCCCTCTTCGACTGATGTCGCCAAATGCGTCACCCGCCCGGAAGGGAATGTCCCCTTCACCGGCTGAAGTCCCACGACATGGCCGTAGCCTCAAGAAAAGCTACTCCCCAGGTTCCCGGTCAAGCTCCAGCGGAAGTAGAAGTCGTAGCCGCAGCCTAAGCCTAAGTCCCAACGAACGACCACGTGCAGTCCATCGGCTTCCCATCACGTCTTCGATTCAGGACATCAAGATGCCTTCTCCCTCCCGAGCGTCCCAACGCAACCAGAGCCAATCGAAGCTCCTTCCAAGAGATAACGGTTGGCCGAAACGAGAACGGGGTCGACACAATGGACATACGCGAGGGCCGGTGCGTCAGGCCAAAGAATACGTTGCCGAGACAATGCCACCTCCTGCCCTCCCTCCACAAGTCTCTTACCAGAACCACAACGACATTACACACACTGCGGACTATCCACGTACTGAAGAAGGTCCTCCGATATCCCATCCCTCCCGAGACGCACTCATAGAATCGCCCCCTCATGCCTCTCGTCATGGACACACTTCGCCCTCTACTCACCCCTTCACCGATGACATTCAAACCAATCGCCCCCTACATCAATCCCCTGAATCTTTGCATCCCCCACCACCAAATATGTCGACCTTCAAAGTTGGGGGTTTCAAGCCCATTGGACAAGCTAGTTCAGCTGTTAGACGGTTTTTCCCCGGTGACGACGATGACCGCGAAGATCCTGAGAAGCGTCACACTTCTCCGCTGCTTATTCCCGGCCCACATTACCGCCCCCCAGTTCCTGCTCCACTTATTCAGAACGGACAGGCATCCTTCAGCTCGGGTGAGGCCTTCCATCGGTCTCACTACGATCCGGCACCTCGTTCTCCATATTCGACGTCAGGTCGGCCTCTAGGCAACAGCCCTGTTCCACCTGCCTCTTACCCTGGACATGATGAAAAGTTCCACGAAAGGTCCCACGACTATGCTCACCATTACGAGCACGGACCGGGGCATCATCATGGTCAGCACGAATCCACCTACTACCACGATGAGCGGCATTTCTTGAGGCATAATGGACACGAATATCCACCTCCCCATGACCACGACGATGCGAGAGCACACGAGCGCGATTTCTCCCATGCACGTGAGCCAGAGATGACGAGACCAAATACTCCTAACAAGTCCTCCGATGAGTTATATGCCATCGTCAGTCAAGTCGGCGAGGGTACCTTTGGCAAGGTTTACAAAGCCCGTAATACTGTTAGCGGATTGCACGTTGCGCTTAAGCGCATCCGCATGGAATCGGAACGTGATGGGTTCCCAGTGACGGCTATGCGAGAAATCAAGTTGTTGCAGTCCCTGCGTCACGACAACATAGTGCAATTGTACGAGATGATGGTTTCTAATGGTACGTTCTGCGCCTCCATTTTTACATTCAAATCATGGGCCGACTTCTTTCCTTAATGCAGGCTCCGTATACATGGTATTCGAGTACATGGATCACGATCTTACCGGTATTCTTTCCCAGTCCCAGTTCATCTTCACCGATGCCCATTTAAAGTCCTTGTGTGAACAAATGCTCGCGGGGTTAGCATATCTCCATCACAAAGGCATCATACACCGGGACATTAAGGGCTCAAATATCTTGATAAACAACCGTGGTGAGCTGAAGCTTGGTGATTTCGGCCTCGCACGATTCTATCACAAGCGTCGGCGAAGTGACTATACCAACCGTGTAATTACGCTGTGGTATCGGCCTCCCGAACTACTTTTTGGCACAACCGTATATGGGCCAGAGGTCGACATGTGGAGCGCAGGGTATGTTGAATCTTTTGTTTTGCTAGCCATGAGTGGCTCACGCTTCTTTCTAGGTGTATAATGCTTGAACTGTTCACGAAGAAACCGATCTTTCAGGGTAACGACGAGATACATCAACTCGAGTGCATCTTCAAGTTCCTCGGTACCCCAACTCCGGAGCGATGGCCTGGGGTGACTAACCTTCCTTGGTATGAGCTTGTGAGGCCGAAGGAATTCATACCAAATCACTTCCGTGACGTGTTTCGCAAGTAAGCTGCTGGTTTTGATGACATAGATCATGATACTCATAGGCTTTATAAGGTGGTTATCCCCAGCTGGCCTAGATTTGGCGGAGGAATTGTTGGCATTTGATCCTCTGCACCGAGCCACAGCTGTTCAAGCTCTTGAGGCTGCTTACTTCAAAGCCGAAGAACCGCCACCAGCAATGCCAACGGGGTTATCATCGTTGGAAGGCGAGTGGCACGAGCTTGAGACGAAGCGTGAGCGCGCGAAGAAACGAAGAAAGATCGAAGGTGCTGTGCAGTGAGGGTGTGGGGGTTTCTTTCATTCATGCATTGTATAGTATATACAGTACAAGCATCCTTATTTGCATTCTCTACCAAATACATGCTGATTTACAGTCTGGGAAGGTTACACGTGAACGGCAGTCGAGCGTACAAGCCCATTCTCAGATAAGTGTTGTACCAGCGTTTCGACCTCGATTCGACGTCAGCAAATAAAAATAGCTGTTTGGTATGGCACTACTCACATGCGCAGCGGTCATTCTGATCTGCTGGTCCCATCGTTTGGTGAACAGTGAACCAGTATCTTCCGTATCCTGGTTTACATCGCCCAGTCCACCGGCCTTCCCTTGCGCATCATCCTCTTCTCGCGCCGCTTCAAACCAGATTAATTTGTCCACTTGATCGATGTGTCCCTTGAGGCGGCCTTGTTCAATCATCTTGCGCGCCATTGTCTCTGCGGCCCCAGGGGTGAGGTCTAATAACGCACCAAGACCGCTAAAGGAAATGTTGTTGTAAATCCGCGAGCTCGCAAGAACATTGTGTTCCATTACCGCGCGATCGAGGACGGTCGTTGGCCCCGTACGCGTGCTGGCGCCTTCGACAAGATCGCCATCTTCGAGCGTCGAAGACAACCTGTCGTTCGTGGAGAGCGCAATCTGGGCTAGTTGATGTGGCTTGAGCGTTTTTTCGAACTCTTTTATCTCGATGGGGCGCAATATGTGGTCAAGGAACATTTTTGTAAGAACGCTGTAAGTTGGCAACTCGGCAGTACGCTCATCTCGACAGAGGGAGGATAAGATCCTGGAGCGGTTTGGACCAGCTGGTGCAAGCACAGCGCAGGTGACAGCTGCTGACCTGGTTTCAATGAGGCACAAGACAAAATAGGAGTGGGTGAATACGTACAGCATGTATGTCCTTTCGTTCTCGTCGATCTCACCGACAAAACTCAATTCGTGATATCTGCTTGCAGCCTCCAGAAACTTTCTCGCGTAGTCACTGATGCGAGCTTGACAGAGCTTATAAGCCAGGAGAGTTTTACGGTCGCTTGTGGAATGGATGAGGGAGGTGGCGCGGTTATGATAGGTTTCTGCCTGTACGGAATCCTCCTCTTCAAGGAGTAGGCGAACGATGCGAATATAAACCCCGAGTTTCTCCTCGTCTGAACTAGGAGTGGATCAACTAGGAGGTTCGCGTGGATGAGACAGATTCGCACCGCTGACTGGCTTCGAGATTGATGCCCCTGAGAACACGGGCTGCGCCAGACCAATCCTCATCATGCTCTAAGATATCGGCAAGTCCGAACTTGAGGAGGTTTACCTATACAGAAGTCAGCAGGATGCGCCTTTGGGCTATGCAGATTCCTACTTGTTCTTCAAAACTAGTGGCACGCAATTGCACGACGGAGAGTACATCTTCCACAATCGCCTTGCGTAGTTCTGTGTTCGGGATGTTCGTTGAGGTGAGGCTGTTGATAAGTTCGGATAAAACCTGTCTGCCAGCGATAATGCCAGCATCCTGATTTATGAGATGGTTGACGATAGCATGGATGTCATGTGCAATATTTGGATTTCCCTGCGGTGAAAAGATACTAGACAGCAGCAATAAATATGCTGTGCCTTTATCTTTTTGGTTGAGAGAAGAGAACTGGGCGAGTTTTTGGTCCATCGTTGCGAATGATCGTTGCGGCTGGTCGGTTCGCTCCGCTCGCTGTAACCGCGGGGCAGTGCGGCAAAAGAACAAATCGTAACCTCGCAACGATGCTCATCAAATCATCTCACCTCCTCTTCAGCAATTCCCCTCTTTTTTCAAGCTCCTTTGGTGCCGGACACTAGCATCCCATTCCTTTCATCCTACAACGTCTCTATGAATTTTAGTCACCCCAGCCAATTGCCAACTCCTCCCGAGACTGACGCCGACGTCTTAATAGGCGCTCACCACCCCGTCGACGTAATGAATGCGTCCGGTTTACATATTGCGGATACGGATATGAATCCCCACCTATCCGCCGGTGCACCATTTCGGCGTGTATCGACACTCGCCTACCACAGCTCTCCTCTCCGTGACCCACGCGAAAGGTCCACTGGGCGACATTCTCGTTGGCTCGTTGTCGTTATTCCTCCCTTGTCGCTTGTCCAAGACCATGGGCCACTTGGCCATACATTGACTTCAGGCCCGACGCAACGCCTCTCCCAGGGTATTATAATGCCCCTCCAACCAACTGTAAGGAGACACATGTTTTTCCACCTATGGTTTGCTCAATGGCGTCCATTTAGATGTATGGCCAACTCACCGCTATTGCCCGTGAATTTAACTTCCCCAGCCCTGTCGGCATCTGTCTTTACTTGCATGTCACCGAACAGGGCATCTCTATGGCACCTCGTATTTCGGATGATATCTGGCCAGCACTTTGGGGTCACTTGTTTGAATCACAATCTCCGGTACCTTCCTTTCAGATGCCGATTTGTGGACGCATCGAGTTCGACATCGATAGGCGGAAGGCGCTCTGGCTCAATTCATGGTTGACCTCTGACCGTAGACACGCTGTAGATGTCCCGGTATCAGTGCCACCATCACTGTCCCACCGTCGCGATGATAGCAAAACCTCTTTTTTTGACGAACGCGGTGATGAACGCTCGGAAGACCTTTCAACATTTCACACAAACCCACGGACTCGGGGTCGCCACATCCCTAAGAAACTTTCGCTTGTCGACAGACTCGAGCCCCTCCCCCTCACATCAAGTATGGCGAATGCTATCACAGGAAATGGTACAGCTCATGCCCTGTCGAACTCTTTGGCTACAGTTCTAGGTGGTGAACCAAAACCAGCTAAAATCGCCCTTGAAAAGCGTGTTGAGTCATGGAGGGCTGGCTCATCTGTTGCTCCCTCCCCAATGGTACAAACAAGTCAGAGCCCACTCGACACCGAAAACATCCCGAACAATCTTCAGCTTACCGACTTCGATATTTTGGCCGACACCGAGGATGAAATTAACCTTAACGACTTCGCGTGGTCTGCAACATCCCTGGGGCCCCCTGACTACGACTCACTCCCGTCGGCCGTTTCAGAGTCCCACGTCCTATCTGTACATCTCGACCACCGCCTCGAAGGTTCTGTCCTCCTCACCCCGTCGACAGCAACTTCCTGGGGTCCAGAGTCGCTCGACAGCTCTCCAATGTCAATCCTATTTCGTCTTCCGTCACCTGACATTGCCCAGCGCGTAATCGAGGATTGCCCACCTACACCATCCACGGCTACATCATGGGGACCGGAAGAGCTTTTGTACTCCCCTGTATCCGTGGAGTTCCACCTTCCCTCACCAGACCTTGGCCAGCGCATGCTAGAAGATTGCCCACCCACGCCAATCACAGGTACATCGTGGAGACCAGACGGACACCCTCGCTCCGTGGTCTCGCGCTTTCCTTCACGGAACCTTGACCTGAATATGCTGAGTATCTGGCCGTATACACCATCAATTTCGACATGTTTACCTATTGCAAAAACCAGTATGAGTGCATCGTGCACTGTTGAACCTGATCCGAGCGGTCACGTCTACCCTTGTTTCTCAGCTCCAAGTGGCCCGACGTGGACGTTTGTTTGGCCACTATATAAAGCGGGAATATCATCCAACCCACTGCCGTTACAATTCCCTTATCGTCGCCCGACGTGGATGTTTGTTTGGCCATTATATCAATCGGAAAATGTATTCAACCCACTGTCGTCACAATTCCCCGATCAGAAGCTTGCGGATGAGGCATGTAAGTGAACTCTCCTTGATGTCTCAAAGATTGTTTTAAAGCATGTAATAGATGATGCCACACGTCATCATTTCCTTATTTTCCCGGCACGAACCTCTGTGACAGAAGAATCACTTGTGCCTATTTGGTTTGGCCCACTGGCATTTGCTCGGCGTACATTCACCTCTCTGAGTAGGAACATTTTTCTTACTTTTGAGAGCTTTCTTCTGAGTATTTTTAGACACACACATTTACCCGTCGCTTGACGAGCATGGTGGTCAAATTCGTGGCACTTATTCCGACCTCGGAGCCATTTCTGCTTCTTCAGAAGGCAGCTATCCAATCTTGGTAGCATGTAAGCTCCTTTTGTCTGTCTGTCTATTAATTCCTTTAATCTAGTTGCAGATCCTCTGGTATTTCCATACTTTTGCATTCATCTCCCACCCCCTGCGGTCTTGGGCATCAAACAGGAGGTCGAGCCTTTTAACATGCGCAATTCATCTAGCCATCTAGAGTCGGGTACTCAATATGTTTCTTTGGGTTTCTAACTTTCGTTATGCTATGCCACGGCGTGTCTCCTAACATTGACAATTCTCGCAGTCTCCACGGAGTATCCCACTCACCTCATGTATATTTATCCGCCTGCTGTGCAGTCAAGACCAGCTACTTTGCTACCAGTCCGCCTACCGCCTACATATCCTTCCTTAGAACTATGTGCGTTCTCATAGGCCTTGAGGTGCCAATAACTGATTCTCGCCCATAGATCCACCCCAATATCCCTTCATTACGCCTTACAGGCACAGTGAGATAGACCGAACCCCAGGTGGTGGTGAGTTGGCATATGGGTATTTGTAGACTCTGAACCAACTGGACTCGTGATTCCAACAGCCAAGGCTTCCACCAGTCGTCAAGCTCAATTAGATAATTTGAATGGGCGTAAGTGCACATCTTGTCCCTCAACCTGTGTTTTAGTTGATTGTCAGCCTCAGATGCTTCATTGTATCCTGCATTCGACATTTACCCTGCAGTCGCGGGACCTCCGGAAGCGGGCATTAACCTCCACCCTACTCAAGTTTACCCAAGACTTATACTCTGTCCGAACCCAGCCCCAACTAATTTATGTGGATGAGCTAATCCAAGTTTAATGATAGATCCTGCGATTTATCCTGAATCGGACCTCTATCCTCCTGTCTCCGCGGCGGAGACAGGTGGCATTCCGAAGACAGAGTTCAGTCCTCAATGTCCGCGCATACGTATGAGCGTATCTTGCTGAGGCTTTTGGGACCTTACTAATTTGCGACTGCACAGGTCCCTCCGTCTATCCGTGGTTACAGATTTATCCCGGCCACGTCTCTGCCGGACAGAATGATGTCGCACCCTCTCGTATCGCTCCTTTGGTACAACCAGTCTATCCACGGTTCGACATATGTAAGTTTTACTAGTTTTTTTTATCGTCTTTCTCTCATACCTCAAAGATCCCGCAGTATATACGTACTCTGATATCTACCGCGCGGGTTCCCTCAAGATGGAAGGTCAACGAGTCTCTCTGTCGGTCGTGTTGCGCGCACAATACCCTGCGCTCAATCTGTGTGAGTCCTGGCGTCATTTCTAATAATGCAATATAATGATCGATCGTTGTAGATCCTGCCACTTATCCTCATTTTGAGATTTACCCTCTCGTGGTACAAACGCATGGCATTTTTAGGAAGGCAAGAAAAACCCATAGGGAGCTGCACGAGGAAGTATTTGTTACAGTGAAGGTATCCATTGAACAACCTTCCAGCAAACCACCGGGGGAAAGCAAAGCGCGACGTCCGACCAGCTCAAGAACAACTGATTCACGCCTTGCTTTATCACAACCTCCCTCATCGGTATCCCCGGTTCCGCCACCCCCTATGTCGAAGAAACCATCACTTCGTATGTCTTCCCACAACGCGGAGGCACGACACGTTGTCTCGTCCACGCCTCCTTCCGAAATACCTAGTCAGCCACCAGATCAGCCGACTACTTCTCACAGTATGAGAGATGTACATCCGCTTTTAAGACGTTCTGACGAGTCGATAGCTCCCTCGAATTCTCTTTCGTCCCTCAATTCTAATTCACGCAGGGATCATGGTCATTCCAAACAAGGCCTCCGTCCACGAGACAGTTTGGTATTGGAGAAGGCCCGACATTTCGACCACCTTCATACCCTGCGTAAGGTTGTTACCTTGTGGTACTACAGTACTCCTGACTTCATATCCTCAGCGCACAACGGGCGTCCGTCAGTTGTCGTCGATCCCGCCTACTTTTCGGTCCCCCCAGTACCACAACTTCTGAATATTTCTCATCCACAGAAACTTGAGCATACAAGACATCCTTCCACATGATCCATCGTTCAAAATTCTTCAGCGTTGTGAGGGATCATTTCTGTCGCTGTGTAGGAATTAGAAAATTACACCGGAATTTAGTTGATAACTGGGCGTTTTGATACAATATTACCAGTTTAGATGTAGTGTATATGTAGGGCGGAACATTGGACAATTAACACTAGAGATGACATTGCGGAGTAACTTTTAGCACGGCTATCACAACACCGTAACTAGCCATCCTCACAAAAAGCACTCAATGCTCCACCAAAGGGGCCACATCTATTTAAATCTGTGTTGTGGTATGTACAGGGTGCCAGTGTGCCAATGCCGAGCAGAGGTTCATCAGGGGAGTTGGTCGAACGATACATCATGTGTACAAGTCAGAGGAGCGGGAGGAGAGACGACTTCAAGCGGAAAAGGTCCCTATATGCAACCGCCGAGGGAGACTAACTTAAAAATCCCGTGCGTTCACTGGCACTACGCTGGAGGATAAGGGCGTGAATTTATAAAGCATTTGGCGACTGAATGCTAGGGCCATGATGAGTTAGATGCCAAGGCAATATCTGGCATGGACCCACGTACAAAAAAAGACATTATGGAAGGTTTCGACGTAGGGCCTCGTCAGCGTCATCCCACAAATCCCGCTGTCCCCAGGTGCTTGTCACGGCACAGAACACAAACCACATAGAGGATTCGCTCAAGGTTTTGTGGTCACCCCCTGAGTCTGGGGGAGTCATGTGTGTTTCTGCCCCACTTGTTTCCGTTTCCGTTGTTCCATCCACCTGCCCGTTGCGAGCAGAGGATTGTGGGCTCCCCACCTTTCGGCGACGGACGACTGAGATCAGTGCAAGGCAGGCTCTTGCGAGACTGCGCAGACAGGCTATCTCGTCCGCAGAGCAGAATAGGTCAATGCGGGTGAGGAGGGCGAAGACCCATCGCATGTGGATATCCGTCGGTGTGTATGTCGAGGTAGTCTTATTATCATTGTTGCTGTTGGCATCTAGGGATTGAAGATACAGGTTGAACCAATGCGTAAAGTACATGACAAGCTGAAGAGAAAAGCGCTAGATAGGACCGTACCGGCGTGTTACAGTTGGGTCTGGGGAGAAGAGGGGAGACATACGTGGTCTAGCTGGAACAGTTTCGTTGGGGAGAGCTCTCTTGGCTTCTTTGTGGCATCACGATTAAGTGGGGTGACGGACGGAGGCTGATGGGTAGCTGATGGGCCATTATGAGAAAGAATTCGTCCTGAACATGGTGTGAACAAACCTCCGTGCCATTGCCCTCTGCGCTCATTTTCGTGCTTCGTTTGACGTGGGGCGTTCCAAACAGACTCTGAAGCGCCTTCAAGGAAGGCCCACCAAGCATCCCTGTTTTTCTTATCCGGAATCATCTTCTGGAATGGGCCTGCTTGCTGAGGGCGAATGGTGGGCTGAGATATATTCTACAGGAAATGAGCACGCATGCGAAATCGAGAAAGGCTTCGCAACTCACACCACGGAAGTTTCGAAAGCGATGCTCGAATTTGCTGCGCCATTCTTTGCTTGGGAGTGACGAGGGTGCCTCCACATTTTGTGTGGGTTCGGACAAAGGCTGGACGACGGACTGAGCAGGCCGTGGAGGGCAGAGTGTGTAAGGGTTGTCGACGTGCTTGATGTTGGGTAGTCTCCGTGCATCTCGCCTGTGGACGTCATCCCATCGTTGTCCCTCGACAAGGTGATAGACAGAACATACCTTACGGTAAAAAGGTATTGCAAACCATCCGTAGGTTCACCGTCGAAGTCAATGGGCAGATTTGCAACGGGAAGTGTCTGACGCAAGCCATATGTTGCATCGTCATCGCCGTCATCATCATCGCCTCCAACATATTCGCGCTTTCGTTTCCGGGAAGCCACCATCTTACTTTGCGTTCGAGGTGGTTGACCCGAACGAGTAGAGAGCGTGACTCAGGCGGCCCGGACGTAGTTAGATGAGATGGGTCCAGATAGTTTGCGTTTGCAAAATAAAATAAAACTACGAGTACATCAAAAAATTCCAATGCCCCCCGCTCCATCTCACTGCAACCAGGTTGTAAGGTGAACGATTTAACCCTGCCGCAGTTCCGGCGCTCATGGAACGAAAAAGGGCTATCTTAGCGTAATATCAACGCTCTCATTCCGTATATATAAAGCACTATGCCAGCACAATACGAAAACAAAATTTCTGATCCACATATGGATCAGCTTTATGTATGAAAATAAAGGAGATTTGGCGTACGTTTTCGGCGACGGGGATACCAGCGCAACTCGGCCTGAAGCTGCGGAAGTCCCATTATGTTACAGAATATATGGGCAGATATTGAGGACAACATTGAATTTGTGCACAAGAATAGAAAGGCGGTGTGGAACCCAAAGAGCGTGGTGTAAGTGAATTGAAAGACTGTCACAACAGTATCAGATAGATTGAACACGTCAAAAATTAGTGAGTTATTACGTATCAAGACAATGGCACGCAACAATGCTTGGCGGGTGCGGCCATGCATGTTATAGATTTCCCAAACGTGGTGCAAATGAGCTAGTATGGGATTATGTTTACATCACCGCTTTGGCATAAGAGGGAGCGCACCGGAGCCAAATGACAACGGTGTGAAGAATACTAGGAAAGCCTTTGAGGCACCAGCAAGGCGGTAAGCACTGGTTATACATGAACGCCAAACCAATTCCTCAGATATGGGTCCCTGAATAAGCATACACATGGTTGGAAGGTTCGTAGGGATTCGGAAGACCGCCACATACGACGATATAATTCCGAATTCCGATCCAGTCGAGCGTGTTCTTCCAATGCTTAAACGTCCCATGTTCCATGAAAGGCAGATCACGATTTAGATACCGGCCATACAAGGGACCAAGGAATAATGCCGGTGTCACGACGTAGGCGAGGGGATCAAACTTGCCCAAAGAGAACCCTAGGTGGTGAGTGGTTATCTCCCACCAACTCTGGGAGGTCTATGAGTAACACGTGCCTCAACTCAAAAAGACGCTTGCTTACTTTAAGTGGTTTGCTTGGGCCCGCAGCTATGATATAGCCCATCAAGCACAAAGAAGCTGTCGTGCTGAGGGAGACTGACAGCAGTCGGGCTTTGATGACCACGGGATCATCTCGCCAACGTTCAGACGGACCTTTTGAACGGGTTCCGTTGTTTTCTGGAGTCTTGGCAAAGGAGAGACGCGTAAATTTTGTGAAGTAAAGTGGAAGAACATAACCTAAAGTTAGCAATGCATTAATCAAGTGAGCGTCTCGCAGGGATAATGGCGCCGCAGCGGCCTCAGATGTAGAGGTCATTGAACAACCGCCACGGCTGGGACCGGCCCGCACTATGGCTCTGCACGTGCCAACATTTGAGTCACGTTCGATCCTGCCTACTCCGTAATATTAAAAATTATACAAATGGGCCATAATAGATCGTACAGTACGCGAACAGGTGTCAACGAACTTGTCAGTGAATCAACGTTTGCGAAGTCAAAAGTATGCAAGCTAGTGCCCCGACGGCACATATGACTGCCCACTGTGTAAACTCATCAAAGTGGCGTCCGCCCGTCGTCGTCGTCAACCCACGGAAAGCATACAGCGTGATCCCTGTAATAAATGCAGCAATTGCGTAGAGTAAAAAAACCAGGGGAAGAGAGAGGAGCACGCTTCGTCGCTTCAAATCCGAATCCATATTAGCCATATCAGCCATAGGGGAATATTCACAGACGACACATACCGAAAGCAGGACTAACCCCTCTCCGCGAGGATACGCAATCGGGTTCTCAATATCCGATTTGTATCGGAATAATGCGGTGACAGCAGAAATAAGGCTTGACGCAGAGAGAAAGATGGCAATGAAACCGGCAACGCGTGTAATGTCATCGATGCCGGGTAGTGTGATGAATGTGACCGAGGCACTCAGAATAATCGCAGCCTAGGAGACGAGGCGAAATTAATGCAATGCCAGTTGTTAGGGAGTCCGCAACTCACGATCAAGCAAGCAAGCGCGCCAACCACAAGCATAGGGCCAGCATTACCACGTGCGCCACCCTCTGTGTCGAATCTTTGATGATGTGATCGTTCCAGGAAAAGATAAGGGAGACCAAGACAGACAAAAGAGACAATGAAATCCCCCGCAGTGCGAAGAAACGAAACGCGAGCTGGAGGGATATTGAGTTTCCCTTGATTCCCGAGACGACCTTGCCTCCATGCGGCTAAACAAACCCGATTAGACCAGGCAATATGAAGGCGAGCCAAAACTTACCGACGCGAAGAAGTACTTTAGATACAACACGTGTGCGAACAACTGACACGGCCTGCGCAGACACGTCTAGGAGTGGAATGTATGTCAAAGAGCCAGGAATCACCGTGAGAAGGCTCACTGTCAAAAGAATGGAGCATCCTTAAAAGTTCCTGACATTCTTCTTGGCTAAATGGAGGTAGGGAAGGGTGGGGAGACGGTAGCAATCGGTCTAATGCAAGATAAATGGGAGGCAGCATAAGATGAGGAAAGCAAACAGACCAGTGTAAGACCACGTCAGGACGTCAATGGCTTTGGAGATGGATTCTGGTGGGAGCGGCGCATGAGCGGGATGGGAAACCATGAATGACCAGTACTGGTATTCCATGTCTGACTCTGCCGAGTGATCAACACAGGCATTGTCAACTCTGCGCGACTTACTATCAACGTCTTTGTGTATAATTTCGCCCTGATCTGATGAAGGGCGTTCAAACAACACCATCCGCGCCTTGTGATGTACCCAGGATTCGATCAGGAAAGAGGCCGTAGTTGATCCACTCGCATCACGGAGCCATAATTCCCACTCTGGCGGGGGTAGAGCCCCCGGGTCGCGTCCATCAATGAATGTCGTGATTACATCCAACCTTTCGACATTGCGTAAATCGACATCTGTAACGATGTGAAGGTTCGGGTTTGAAAAATAACGGGCACCATCTGGTAGCAAAACTTCTTGCCACCCAAGGGTTGCGAATCTGCGCTTTGGCACTGGCCAAGACGGACCAGCATTTTGGGAGGCAGTGACCAAGGCAGATCGTGCGAGCTCCGTCTGTCCGTAATTGGGGGCATTCTTGAGAGACGACGTAGACGATTGGAGGAGCGGACGCGTCTCACTAACAACATGAGGAAAGTGCCATATGCAAAATACGAATAACATACTCTGTAACATATTCGATTTCTCTGGGCGAAAATATGCTACCTGTCCCCGAAGCACCGAGGGTTGACGGCCCTGTCTGAATGGGCCTTTGGAGTGTACAGATGAATAAGTTGGGTTTCATTGGCAGAGGGAAGACTTACATCGCGTACACAACCTCACTAGGGGGTGGAAGGGGAACATCAATTGGCCCTACAGCCCATACGTTCCTGGAACTGGTAACACCGTCACGTTGGGAGTCTAGTATAAGAAACCATTTCTCACTCGGGCATTGACGTAACAGCCTGAGGTTGCTCTGTCGAGCGAGGTGCTGAGGGGGGTCGCACACCCTCAAATGGATTCGCATATGGATCTTCCATGGTGCTTATAAGATGGTGTCATCTCTAAGTATCATCTTTGCATAGTAATAAACGCACTGGCTACTGGCAGGAACCATACTGGCACCTTCCTGACGAGGTTCTGTAGAAGTAGCGTGCACCAGTTGACTAGAAAACGCTGCAACCGACGATGCCAAAGAGGATGCGCTTGGCTTCCTGGATACTCGCCCGTTAAAGATAGACGGCGTGCGGGGGCGGACCTGAGAAGAAACGGTAGAACCCCGCGTCCTGCTCCTCAACATAAGACTGGCCACCTCGGTAGATGCCTGATCGAAGGTGGGCGGGTTGTTCTGTCCGGGGATTATCGTACTAGCATTACTCACATTATCCACCCTGACAGGCGGAGCCTCTGTTGCCAAAGGGGGAGTTGAAACTCGGTCGACAAACTGTCCATGCGATCGGGTGCTGCCGGAATCATCGGACGGCCGAACTGGGAGAGCCTCATCCAGGCGCACTAATTCACGATTAATGGATTCTGGAGATTGTGAGAGATAAGGTGCGGTATCGGCCGACTTGGTTGGAATTGGTTCAGGGGATGATTTTCTTGGAAGACCGGTCAAAGAGGACTCCGGAACCGACACGGGGACGACGTCCGATCTGGGGGCAGAGGCGGTTGCAGGAGTAGGATCGGGAGTGGATGATGAAACAGTGGCAGTAGGTTCAGTTGTAGGATCCGGGGCAGCGATAGGGGGACCTGATAGTTTCGACGGCCCTGTTGGCTCTGGCATGGATTCAGCAGCTTCGCGGGCAGGGGACTCGGCAACAGGACTCGGCATGACATGCTCCGGGCCAGCGGTATTTGCCTCGAGTCTGAGAGACTCGGTCGACGACCTGGAGGGCGTTCCTGGCTTCGCGAAACCGCCGAGAGCGGTCGTTGATCGCCTCACCATGGTACCCATGCGGGATCGGAGGGATTTTGAAGAGGGCGACCCTTGAAGTTGTTTAGACATATTGAATAGTTAGGCGTTGTTACTGGTTGTGGTGATACGGAAGGATGGAGAGCGAGCAGAGGATCAATCGCCAGGGAAGGGTTTTTATCCTCGAATATTGCACGCGAGGCTGCCTGGTGGCATCATTGAAGCCAGCACTGCGACGCGTGTTTTTAGTCGCAAGGCGGCCGACGTGACGGCTACGGAATCTTGTAAATACACGCCATTGGATGGTGGTATCCATCATTCCCGCTGTAGGAGGGGGATATGAACAACTCACGAGGCATACACGTGCTTTAGTACAGGTGAAGGTGTGACACGGTGCAGCGTACCACGCATCATTATCGGGCCTCGGGCCGACGATGATAGCATAAGTTTGGACGCACTGGCAGTCGTCCCTGCCATAGCAGAGTTACTGTATTTTTCAACCTGCGACAAACCATTTCGCAGAGTCAGGCATGGTTAGTGACGATGAACATGGATGAAACGCTCAAGCACGTGTGATTGGCATGGCAAGTGAACGTGAAAACCACGTGGGCCGTTAGAGCAGTTAGAAATGAAGAACGGCGTACTCGTACTGTAACTGGTTAGCGGCTTTGAGGAACATTGAGAACGTGAATTTGATGCATTTGGGGCTGGGACTCAGAGGAGTGTCAGTGGGCGGGCAGCCTGAGCGGACGCTGATGATCGGGAAATATGTTACGCTAACTCTCTTTGTGCTATTTCGCCCATCAGTCCTTGGTTGCTTGCCACGTAGGACACAGGCCAACTTGCTCGTAATCAAAAGCTCTATGACGCAATGCTCTTAGACGTTAACGTACGCATATCTTTGTCTTCTTGCCGTTTTTTCAATTAAAACGCCATTACTTTAGCGAAAAGTATTCAACAGGTCCGACCGTGTCAAGGCAGTCGATTTTCATCCCACAGAACCATGGCTTCTAGCTGGTCTCTATAACGGCTCTGTTAACATATACAACCACGAGACAGGTGCGCTGGTGAAGACATTCGAAGTCGCAGAGGTCCCAGTGCGGTGCTGTCGATTTATCGCTCGAAAGAGTTGGTTCGTCGCTGGTTCCGACGACTTCCAGCTACGCGTCTTCAATTACAATACACATGAGAAGGTCATAGTATTCGAGGCGCATCCTGACTACATACGGTGTCTCACCGTGCATCCGACCGCAAATATCGTCCTGACAGGGAGTGATGATATGACAATCAAAGCTTGGGATTGGGAAAAGCAATGGAAGTGTATCCAGGTGAGTCATCCCTGTGGGTCAAAATCTGGGGCTAGAGATTTGACCTATACATAGACGTACGAAGGTCACACGCACTATATCATGAACATTGCAGTTAATCCCAAGGACCCAAATACCTTCGCTTCTTCATGCCTTGATCGGACGGTAAAAATATGGGCCATTGGTTCTCCCGTCCCAAATTTTACGATGGAGGCGCATGAAAAAGGTGTCAACTATGTTGAATTCTATCCAGGCGCAGATAAGCCCTATCTTGTGACGACGGGTGACGACAAGACCGTCAAAGTCTGGGACTATCTCAGCAAGAGCTGTGTGCAAACAATGGAGAGTCACACCAACAACGTCTCATTTGCCCTATTTCATCCCAATCTTCCTATTATCGTTAGTGGCAGTGAGGATGGCACAGTCAAGATTTGGAATAGTGGGACGTATCGCCTGGAAAACACCCTGAACTATGGTCTGGAGCGTGTTTGGTGTGTTGCTATCCGCAGGGGAGGAAATGAAGTTGCAGTAGGCTTCGACGAAGGTTCTGTTATCCTAAAGGTGCGTCCTGCAGACCTTTTACGTTTATACACATACTGAATACCTTTTAGCTAGGCCGCGATGAGCCCACATTCTCGATGGATCCTTCGGGGAAGCTCATCTATACCCGCAATAATGAAGTTTTATCTTCAAACCTTCAGACTGTGTCCGATGACACCTTTATTGAAGGCTCTCGTATAGCCCTTTCCATAAAAGAGCTTGGCTCTACGGAGGTATTCCCTACATCGCTCAATCACTCCCCGAATGGTCGGTTTGTTACGGTTGTTGGTGATGGAGAATACATTATCTACACCGCTCTTGCATGGCGAAACAAGGCTTTCGGCACAGGCAACTCATTCGCGTGGGCCGGCGACTCTAATACCTACGCTGTTCTCGAAGGCAAGCTTCAGGTTCATGTCTTCAAGAACTTCAAGGAACGCTCTGGTTCCGCGATGAAGGGTCTTGGGTCTTGGATTATTGATGGACTGCACGGAGGGACGCTTCTCTGTGGTCGTAGTAGCGCTTTTGTGGTCTTTTGGGACTGGGAGACGGGCGAGATTGTGAGACGCATTGATGTAGAGGCAAAGAATGTGCGCCAACGTCAACAATGTCCGACTTCAGCTCATTTCTCCTCTACAGGTCTTCTGGTCTCTCACTGGGACGTTGGTTGCCATCGCTGCAGAGGAATCGTTCTATATTCTTCGATTCGACCGTGACGCCTATACAGCAAAGGTTGAGGCCGGTGCAGATCTTGGGGATGAGGGAGTTGAAGAAGCCTTTGAGATCGTGACAGAAGTGCCCGAGAAGTAGTTTCGATGTTCATTTTCTCGTTCGTCATTTTCTTACTCTTGCCAGGATAAAGACAGCCCAATGGATTGGCGAATGCCTCATCTATACCAATGCGGCCAACCGATTAAACTACTTCATTGGTACTGAATCCTACTCTGTTACCAATTTTGACCGGTATGATGTATGGGTCTTTGGCAGGAGCATGCTAATCATCTGCGGCTTTTAGGTCTATGTCTCTGCTCGGTTATATTCCAGCACATAACCGAGTCTACGTGATGGATAAGGGCATGAATGTCTCTGGCTACGCCCTGGCACTGAGCATGATTGAATATCAGACCGCTGTATTGAGAGGTGACATGTCTGCTGCCGAGCAAATCCTGCCCACTGTGCCGAAAGATCAGCGCAACAAGGTCGCCAGGTTCTTAGAAAGCAAAGGTATCCGGTACTATCGTAGTGTTGGTGACGATTGTCTCATCCCATCTACAGATCTCAAGGAGTTAGCCTTCCAAGTTACTACCGATCCTGACCATAAATTCGACTTGGCGTTGCAGCTAGACGATCTAGATTCGGCCCTTGAAATCGTGCGTTCTGTTCCTGATACCGAAGCCGAGACCAAATGGAAGGCTGTTGGCGATCGTGCTCTGGCGGTTTGGCGATTCGACTTGGCTCGGGAGTGCTTCGAAAAGGCTGGTGATCTCAATGCGCTCATGCTTCTTCTACTCTCTACTGGCGACAAAGCAGGGCTGCGGCAATTGGCGATCAAAGCAGGTCTGCCGAGTACTTCTATTCTTGAAGAATAACTCTGATCCATCCATCCATCCATCCATGAACAGAGAAAAAGGGTCAGAACAACCTTGCTTTCGCAAGTCTATTTCAGCTTGGGGACGCTAAGGCATGTGTCGATCTCCTCGCCAAAGCGCAGCGTACACCAGAGGCAGCACTTTTTGCACGAACGTATGCTCCCAGGTACTTGTCCGTCTGTGTTATTGTCAAGCTCCATTCTTATACCATTTCCTAGTAAAATCCCTGAGATCGTCGACGCATGGAAATTAGATCTTCAGGGAAAAGGACGTTCCAAGTTGGCTTCTTCTATTGCTTCTCCTACAGAGCATGATAATTTGTTCGAAGAAGGGTGGGCTGAGGCGGTGAAGCGCGAGGGCGACGCAGACTCGGTTGCGTAACATTAGTTTAGTCAATGTCAATTAGTGTCACGGCTCTATAACAGGCTCGTCACATGTCGTGACGCCGTTACTGTGATAGCCGGAGAAGTTGACCGCGTTGCCAGTTAAAGCAGGGCATCTGCCCGTTCCGAGTCTGTCCTCAAACCTCAAGTGCCGACCCTTTCCTCTCCTTTCTCCCCCTTTTGCCCATCATGGCTTCCTCCTCTTTCTCGTCACCTGCAGTCGTTTCCGGTGACCTCATCGACCTCGTCTCATCTTCGTCCACCGCCACCGTCCACCCAACCGACGACGCCGTCCTTCAAATCCTTCAAGCATCCTTCCGTGCTGACCGCCCTTATTCTAGGATCAACACGTCCAATCTTATTGTGGTCAACCCTTTCAAGTCACTGGCGAATACAAATGATAATAGTGCCAAAGACTACGAAGAGCGTTGTTACAAGGATACATCTCCTTCCACCTCTTCTCAGCCGCCCTTACCTCCCCATCCCTATGATCTGGCCGCCAGGGCCTACCTGTTAATGAGAAGGAGGGGTGAATCCCAGGCCATTATATTCCGGTAAGTGATAGGTATCACCAATTTTTCACAACTTTCCTTAACGTCCACTTAGTGGTATCACCGGGTCGGGCAAGTCTTTCAGCAGAGACTTAATTGTCAATCAAATTCTGCGCCTCTCGGCCCATTCCAAGCGGGAGACAAAGGTTTCTGAGCTTGTCAAGGCCTCGACGTCACTGTTAGATTCCTTCGGCAACGCCAAAACGCTCATGAATCCGAACGCCTCTCGCCATGGTCGTTTTTTTGAGCTCCATTTCAATAACCGCGGCCGTATCGGCGGCGCCAAGATCCTTACATATGGTCTCGACAAGTCCCGATTAAATCGCCTTAGCCACGAAGAACGCACGTACCATGTTTTCTATCAGTTCCTCGCTGGTGCAACCCCCGCCGAACGAGATCTTTTCGCATTAGAAGATCCGTCTGACTACGCCCTTTTGGCTTCTTCCGGCACGTACCGCCTTCCAGCTGGGCCATTCAGTGACGACGCCATGGCTATGGACCAGTTACGGGAAGACATGAAAACGTTAGGTTTCAAGCCGAAACACGTGACTTCTATCTTCAGCCTCCTTGTCGCCATTCTCCTTCTTAGTAACCTCCAATTCGCGGAAGGTGATGCCCGTGATATGCCTGCCTATGTCACAAATATGCCCGTTCTCGACCATATCTCCAGGCTTCTTGGCGTCACATCGGAGGACCTTTCCCAAACGCTAACAAACAAGACGAGTTATGTTCGCCAAGAACTTTATACCGTCCTCATGAATGCAGATCAAAGTTCTCTACAAAGAGATCAGTTTGCAAGGGATCTCTATGCCATCCTTTTCGCATTCGTTGTGGAGACCACAAATCATAAAGTGTCCCCGAATCCGCAGGATCCGCCACCTCATTCGCAAATAGTGTTGTTAGATCAGCCAGGCTTCCATTCCCGCGGACCGTCGTCCACTGGATCCGTAATATTCACCGCCGGTGCTCCACTCGTCCAAGCGTATGGGCAAAATGGGTTCGAAGAATTTTGCATCAACTTCGCAGACGAACTCCTGCAATCTTACGTGATGCGAGCAACATTTGAGGACACTGTGGGGTATAATGGCCATATAGCGGGGGATGGGGTCTCATTACCGACTGTCACGACAATCGACAATTCTGCATGCGTGGAGCTGCTCCGTGGCACGCAACTCAACGAACGAGCTCACAAGAAACAGGGTGGGATGCTTGGTGCTCTCTCTAAGGCTTGTTCGTCGTACAAGTCCGGAAAGAGTGGCGATAAGAAGGACGAAGATCTATTGCAAGACCTGGTCTCCCGGTTTGCAGTTCATACGTCTTTCGTTGCCAATCCCAGCGTCGCCGGGTCTGAGGGTCGCAACCTGTTTGGGATCAATCATTATGCCGGGAGCTGCTCTTACGATGCTACCGGATTCGTCGAAAAGGACACGGACCTTTTGGATTCGGCCCTTGTCACCCTTCTCCGCAATTCGAGCGATGCGTTCATCTCAAAACTTTTTGCGGGACCGAGTCTGGCTGCAGAGAAACACAGCAAAGACGAGAGCATGATTGTACAAGCGCAGGTGTCATCCAAGCCACTCCGCCACCCTACCCCAGTCATGTCATTGAGCCGAGCTGATGCAGGCGAAGAACATCCGCATCTCGATCCTTCGAAAGTATACCCTATAACCACGCAGCTAAATTTCACGTTGTCTGAAATTATCGCGAATTTGGACCGCATGCGCTTGTGGACGGTTTCGTGTATTCGGCCAAATGATTCAGGCTCACCCAACTCGTTTGACAAGCGTCGTGTCAAGGCGCAGATTCGTTCTTTACTACTCCCGAATGTCATACTTCGTCGGAAGACGGAGTATGTGGTCGACCTGGAACAAGATACCTTCTGTGAACGCTACCTCCCGGCAGCTCCAGGCACGACTGATGAAAATATTCGACAGTATACCATGGCTAATGGTTGGAGGGAAGGTATTGATTTCGCTCTCGGGCATAGGATGATTTGGCTGTCATATGGCTCCTGGAAGACGGCAGAAGATGAACTCCGCTCGACCGAGAAGGAGTTGCGGAAGCCTCTACAAGAGGGCGATGACGAGAGTAACTATCATGACGATAACACCGACTACACTCATCAGGATCCGAGTTTCCCCCCGCCGAATGCTTACTTCGGTCAGAGTGAGGATAATCTCCTACTCACCCGTGTCACCACCAACGGAACGCAGTATCGCGACCCTAATGCCAGTTACGGACAAGGTGGCCTTTCGACACCTGGCCTGTCTGCTCCCCCATACAGGGAAGATGAAAGTGGATGGGGATCTGATTACGACAAGAAGGTGTTGCCGCAGAACACACCAGACCTTTCCAAGGAAGGAGAGCTGGTTGTAAAAGATGCGCCGAATGCAATCGAAGAGGTCCCTTCAAGTCGTTCTCGCAGGTTCTGGCTGTACATTGTCTGGGCAACTACGTGGTGGATCCCTAGTTTTTGCCTCTCGTGGATCGGACGTATGAAGCGTCCTGACATCCGGCTTGCGTGGCGAGAAAAGCTCACAATCTTCTTCCTAATCTTTCTCATGAACGCCATCGTCATATTCTACATCGTCGAGTTCGGACGCCTGCTTTGTCCAGACTTCGACAAGGCATGGTCACTCAATGAGGTCGCTCAACATACTGGCAATAATGACTACTGGGTAACTGTTCAAGGTCAAGTCTATGATCTCACAGATTTTATCCAGCGCCAGCATAGCGATATAACGGGTGAACCTAGCAACGCTCAGGATACCTTGGAGGTTCTAGCTGGCCAAGATCTGACAAACTATTTCCCTCCCCCCCTTGTTCTTGGTTGCAGCTCTCTCGTTAGTGACAAAACTCTCTTATTCCAGCATCAAAACTTCACCCCTTTGATCCCGACCGCTGTACACACATCCGGTTCCCAGCAGAGTGCACAGGGCACAAAACTTGACGCTTCTGATTGGTATACTTCGCGATTTCTTCCTACAATCAAGCAATACCACAAGGGTCCCCTAGTTTACGACGGCAAAGCGATCAGCTCTGCTGCGAGCGATAAATCAAACCCGAGGTTAGTATCTCTTAAAAATGTGCATGGCACGGCTCATGGTGTCGCATAGGACATGGGCGATCTGGGAAAAGTCTATCTATGACTTGACAGACTACTTCTACACTATCAGCGTCAACCAGGGCAATACTGGTCCTTATACGTTCTTAAACAGTGCTATCACCGACATCTTCCAGCAACAACCTGGCCAAGACGTCACAGGGCCCTTAAATGCCGCTCTGGCCAAACTAGACGCAACGACAGTTCAGCAAAATGTACAATGTCTAAATAACATGTTTTACGTCGGGGAGAAGGACTTCCGTAAAGAGGCCCGGTGCCAAGTGCAGAATTATCTCCTCCTCGTAGCGTCTAGCATTCTAGTCGCGTCCGTGGCTATGAAATGTGAGTGTTCACACGCGTTTTCAGTTACAGACCGATTCAAGATTGAGTACAGTCCTTGCCGCGCTCCAACTGGGCGGAAAGCGAGATCCTGAACTGCTTGACAAGTTCGTCGTCTGTCAAGTTCCGTGTTATACCGAGGGAGAGGACTCGTTGCGCCGGACCATCGATTCCCTCGCAGCTCTTAACTATGATGATAAGAGGAAGCTACTCTTCCTTATCTGCGACGGCAATATCATCGGTAGTGGTAATGACAGGACGACGCCTCGTATCGTGCTGGATATCCTCGGTGTGGATCCCAAACTCGACCCCGAGCCCTTATTATTCAAGTCAATTGGTGAAGGCTCCCGGCAGATCAACTATGGCAAGGTCTATTCCGGCCTCTACGAATTTGAGGGTCACGTCGTACCGTATGTTTTCCCATGCCCAATGACCCCACTTTCCCCTGACGAAATGCCAGGTACATGGTCATCGTCAAGGTCGGAAAACCGACCGAGCGTTCGAAGCCTGGTAATCGCGGAAAACGTGATAGTCAAATACTGCTCATGCACTATCTCAACCGCGTTCATTTTGACAGCCCTATGTCACCTCTGGAATTGGAGATCTATCACCAAATGCGCAACGTCATCGGCATTGACCCCGCCTTTTATGAGTATATCTTCACTGTCGACGCTGATACAGTAATTTAGCTTCTTCATCACGTAAGGATCTTGGCTGACTATTGTATTGTGGCTTCACAGACAGTCACCCCGGAATCTCTCAACCGTCTCGTGGCTTCTGCTGCAGATGATTCAAGTATCATTGGGATTTGTGGCGAGACTCGACTCAAGAACGAAGAAGATTCCTGGTGGACCATGATCCAGGTATTTCGGTGTCAACATCTTCACGGTTAATCCCTCTCACATTTGCTCTGTGCACGTAGGTTTATGAGTATTATATCTCCCACAACTTGTCTAAGGCATTTGAGAGTTTGTTTGGTTCCGTCACCTGTTTGCCTGGTTGCTTCTCCATGTACCGCATTCGCACAGCTGACAAAGGTCGCCCAATCATCATTTCCAACCGGATCATCGACGAGTACTCAGAGCCGAGCGTGGACACGCTCCACAAGAAGAATCTTTTATCTCTTGGCGAAGACCGTTTTCTGACGACTCTACTCATGAAGCACTTCCCAACATTCAAGACAAAGTTCACACAAGACGCACGTGCACACACAGTCGCCCCGGAGTCCTGGCGTGTGCTTCTTTCTCAGCGTCGTCGTTGGATTAATTCAACTGTGCATAACTTGTGCGAACTTATTTTGCTCCCTGAGCTATTCGGATTCTGTTGTTTCTCGATGCGATTTTTTGTCTTTCTTGACTTGCTGGGCACGCTGGTAAGTTACCTGCTGAGAGTCACCGCCCACGCACTCATATCTTGCCTAGATTCTTCCTGCGACCGTCGTATACGTAGGTCATTATATGGTTTCTGCGGGGTCGCTGCTCATTCAACTCTTGTAGTTGATCTACCTCATCATCGTTGTTTCCAGCGGACACTCTGCCTTCCCGCTCATCTCGATTATAATGATAGCAGCTGTATATGGGCTACAGGTGAGATTGTATAGAAATTGTAATGCTCTGACTAACTAACTGGCCTTTTCCTCAGGCCTTAATCTTTATTATCAGACGAGAATTCATGCTAGTTGGCTGGATGGTTGTCTATCTCATATCGTATGTACTTCAACGTAGGAATAAGCGATACATGTAATACTGACTTTCCATGATAGGTATCCGATCTACAGCTTCTTGTTGCCCGTATATTCCTTCTGGTGCATGGATGACTTTGGGTGGGGTAATACGCGTCTGGTCATTGGTGAAGGGTCCAGCAAGAAGGTGATGATCAACGAAGATGAAAAGTTCGATGAATCCATGATTCCCCTCAAGAAATTCAGCGGTACGGCTTCTATGCTTGACGAATCTATCCATCTCATATTCTTTGTAGAATACGAAGCAGAAGCTTGGGAAACTGGCTCGCGCCATTCAGAAGAGAGTTATCGCACTGGGCTGACCAAGCCTCGATCACGCGTACCGTCAGGGAGAGACTCTCCGCGCAGTTATCAGCAAGCGTCGCAATCGGGCGATTACTACCGCGACACGAACGTGATGTCGACCCACAACTTCCGCAACCAGCCATCTCATAGCAATGGTTCTCAGAATGTTGGCCAAGCTTCAATGTCACAACACGGTGGTGTACCTCAGCTACCCCTCATGCCGCTTGGAGGGGGTTTCAACGGTTCACCTGCCGGTTCAGAATATGGAGGCCAAGTGCCCGTATCTACTCTAATATACCAGAATACGGGAAGTATCTACGGTATGCCCCCCATGATGGCCGGATTGAACATGTTCAATGCTCCCATAACTGGTGGTGGTATGTCGCCATCTCAGTCTGCGGCGGGTGCAATCCCTCCTTCAGTTGGAGTGAGCCAACGACCCTTGTCAACATTCTCCCTTGCGACATCCGTAAACCCGTTTGCGGGACCGAGTCAAAATCCGGATCCAAGTGACGAGGAGTTGTTCCAGGCATTGCGGAACTATCTGAGCACGCAAGATCTGATGACTGTCACGAAGAAGTGAGTGATCGCTCGTTACTGATGCCAAGTTAGGCTTACAAGAGAATGAAACTCCAGGACTGCCCGTGAGGCGATCATGGCCCGCTTCCCGAAAGCAGATCTCACGCCGAAAAAGGCGTTCCTAAATGAGTCGATCGACAAGATTTTGTCCGAGTCATGAGGACTTCTCTCTACATTTGTATGAATTATTCACCGCATCTTGTCCTGTCTCACTACACGCATTTTGCTATCGTATCGCCACGGACTATACGGATAATTTTCTCCTACCTTCTGTCCTCAGAACTTTTCCTCATTATCCATTATTCCTTCCATGCATGTCGCGGACTTTGTTATTAAGTCACGACCCCTGCTTCCCCACCAGGTTATCAGGACCCGCCGATAGAAACCCTGGTTGAGCTTGAGCACACGGAATGTTCCGGCCCGTGACCGGCACTGCCGAATATGACCCCCGGCGGTTCGTTGCCACACACTCAATCTTGCCAGCGTACCACAGAATGCCAGGACCTGTCATTTACGTCGCTGTGGCTATCAGTGCTGTAGCTGCAGTCATAGTCTTCAAGGAGGTCAGTCGTTTTTTCATCCTTCAAGTTGCCTGTTCGACTCATCGCACGGCAATTAGTTCGTCTATGATCCTCATTTCCGTCCAAGGTTCTCTGCCTGGAGGGAACGTCAGAGGGCTAGATCTCACTCGTATTCTATTCCTACATCATCCACATCCCCGCCTGAAGATGATGAAAGCCAGTCGTCTCCTCAGCGAAGCACCCAGCGCAAGAAGAAACCGTCTAAGCGATCAGCAGAACCCAGCGCCACACCACCTATTGACTTACAGCGCGTAATTGCGAGCGAGGTCGAATCACTGAAGAGCGGCGTACCCGAAGGAGATAGTGCGAGCATTCGTCAGCGACGTGTTGGGGAGTCCCAGAAACTACGCAATCGTCCATCGGGAAATGTGAGTCATCCAGTCCCCTAGGCTGGGGTATTTTGTTCACCCTGATTGCTCCTTCAAGCATGCGCGTACTTTGGGCACAAATTCAACGCCATCTCTTATTTCCCTTGATGATTTAAGTACTCCAAATGAAATCCCCACCCTGGAACCTAAGATTAGACTCCCCGAACCTCTCAAACGGTCTTCACCGCCTCAACCCTACGCTGGAACACATGCGCAGAGCTCTACGCAAGCTTTACTACAAGGCGATGCATCTAGATCGGGCAGTACTCCCCGCCCTTTCGACGTACGGGTATCCCCTAACCCACAGACACTCGTCCTCGAGACATCGCCAATCCCCCGGCCTGGCAGCTCCTTTACATCAAAATTGGTGGCGTTGGGTGAGGCAGAAAATACAAGATCCTCCTCCCCAGACAAGGAATTTCTTAGCCCATCAGACATACTTTCGGAGGATCAATATCTTGCACCACACGATCAAACCCTCACACCTCAGACGGTCCACGGCACTGCCTCCCCGACGCTCTCTTCAAATTTAAGCGCCGAGTTAGTTTCCTCCGCACCGATCTCGCCTCCTGGCTCCCCATTCGTCGATGCATCGATGTACTTCGAGTTGATGGAATCGCGCAGGGGCGACGCAGCCGCAGCACAAAGCGAGATTCCAAGTGGAGTAGTACCATCATCACCCGGCATTGCTGATGCAACACCCCTTGGTGCCGTCCTTCTCCCTGCTGTCAGAGGGGATTCGGAGGTATTCTCGCTTACCTCGCAGGTGTCGAGCGACATGAGCTCCGACGACTATGACTCCGCCTCCATTCTGGAGAGCGAGCTGTCCAATTGAACAAGTGACGTGGCTGATGGGGAGAGTGTGGCAGCATAATATCGACGCATGATAATGACACATGACAAAGGATTTTCTAGGGGTTTATTTCGTCACTTCTCAACAAGTGTAGTATTGTCAACTGCTCTGCCGTCATTCGAACATGTGTCGTGATAAATTTGATCGGGTACAGCTAAGAGGACTCCCTGTAACTATATATCTGACGCAGTTTGCCGCACAATGCTAATGTAAAGATGATGTATTCGTTAACACCGGGAGACTGCGTTGGTTTCTTTCCCACCCAGAGTGGCAGGCATGAAGGTAGTTTCTGTGTTGATACTCGATCTTGGCAGTCAGATCGTTGATCACCGCTACTAAATAATCCGTTACAGCACTCTATGCCACGAACTGCCACTCGAATGGCAGGCGACCAAGCCAATTTCTAGGAGCCGAGGGCGTCAGACTCACGCTATCCTAACAGAAATGCACATGGACCAAATGCGTGGAATGACTATGATTGCTGACAGAACGTAAGAGAATGCACAACCCAATCTACTTCTACTCTGCTGATACAAGCAGACGCGAACTAAGGGATACATATACGTATGCGAGTACATTGCTGTGATCCTCTACGTCTTGGTTCTCGATGCGGATTTGCCGATGAGTTTTGCCTTTTCAATGGCAGCTACAGAGTGCCGCACAAGGTTCTGTTTGTAGTCGACAATAGAGATATCCTCTTTTGTCAGGTTCCGAATCTTGTGGTCTGCAACCTCCCAAAGTTCCTCTGCTACCTGAGAGATGAGGCGGAAGTCGTGCGAGACGATTACAACACCGCCTTCGAAGTCTTTGATAGCACGAGCGAGAGCATCAATTGATGCCATGTCCAAGTGATTAGTGGGCTCATCTGGAGGCCAAGTGTGATGAGGTTTCAGGTTTTACACCCGACTGAAAAATGCCTCACCAAGAAGGAGGATGTGAGGATGCTCCATTGAAAGTTTGGAGAAGACCACACTAAGCAGCGACGATTAGCTCTCGCCGGATGTCATAGGGCCCACTAGAATTACCGGTTGCGTAGACCGTCGGAGAGCTGTCGAATGGGCGACGTCTGATGAGAACCTGAGAGACCAAACCGGCCAAGTTGAGCTCGCCAAGCCTGAAAAAAGGTCAGTGGCAAAACGCAAGATGCGAGCGAGAAAATGTACCTGGACATCCTTCTCTGGGAACCTCTCGGAGAAGAGCTGTTGGAAATATTCAAGAGGGGACTGATCATACGGTAGTTGATCGGCAGAGTGCTGAGAATATTTGGAGAGTTTGAGATTAGCGTGCTTGGAAATCGTGCCTTCAACTGAGTGTAGGGCACCCGTGATAAGGTTGAGAAGTGTTGATTTTCCTGCGCCGTTGGCTCCTAGGATGGCGATACGTGAGTCCATGCTATGAAACCACGCGTGAGCCTGAGTAACACAAATAGAACAAGACACGTACTCGATACCAAAGGACAACTTCTCGTAGAGGTAATCCTTCTTTCTTCCAGAGTACGAGAAAGCAACCTCGTTGAATGCCAAGATCGGAGGAGGTAACTTTCGGATGTTTTCGAAGCGGAAATTTAGTGGTTTTGGTATTTCAACCTTTTCAATGAGGCCCGCAGCTTCCATTTTGTCGATGATTTTCTGTTTGGATTTAGCTTGCTTGACCAGATTTGCGTAAGTACCAGCCGAGGCTATGAACCTGCGTTGACCACATCAGCACAGAACAGTCAGCATGAAGCACGTCTCACTTCTTGATGTGAGCGATTTCATCCTGTTGCTTCTGGTACGCCTTCATCTGGTTTACCTCATTCTCCTTTTTCGTCCGTACATATGTTGTGTAATTACCGGTGTAATAGACCATTTTTTTCTTGTGTGTCAGATCCATAACATTCGTGCAGACACTGTCCATGAAATCTTGCGAGTGCGATGTGATGACAAGGATGTGATTGTAGGTAGACAAGTATGCTTCCAGCCAGACAACAGCGCCCAAGTCCAAATGGTTCGTGGGCTCATCGAGGAGGAGTAGATGGGGCTTGACGAATAAGGCACGGGCCAGAGCAACACGCATCCGCCAGCCTCCTGACATGTCCTTAGTCGGTTTCTTCATCATGTCCTGAGAGAATCCAAGACCATGCAAAATACTCCCGGCCTTGGCCTCAAATGTATTGGGGTCCATTTCGTCTAATTCCTCATAAGCAGCATCCAGAGCAACCTCGTCCACGTGATCCGCTAACGACATTTCTTCGATGCGGGCTTCAAGTCTCGCAACCTTCGCCTTTGCTGAGGCAACGATGAAGTCAAGCGCATTCACGTCGGAAGGGTCAGCCTCCCCACGGACAAGGTATATATCTATATGCGGTGGGAGGGCGATATCCTGTTCAGCGATGGACTGGAGGAATGTCGACTGGCGGTACATCAGACGATTATCAGAAGCGGAGATCATCTGCGATCTGAACTGACCTTTCCTGAACCATTGTCTCCAAGAAGACCGTATCTCTGGCCATAGTTAAGGGCAATCTCTGCGCCCTCAACTAATAATCTGCCGTGAAAAGACAGTGTAAATGCGTCGATCTTGATATCTCTACCCTTCGGGTCTGATACCAGCACACCTGCTGTGCTCCTTGATAAAAACAATGTTGAGAAAATTGCATCAAGATAAAGAGTTGAATGAGACAAACCTCTCAGTAGCAATTTGCAGCTTTGCCATCGACGTGAGATCCTCCTGACTAGTAGCGGCCGACAGACTGGTCAACGGGGTATTGAGCGAGCTCCCGCCATTTGTGGAGCCTGGTGGGGTGGACGAAGAAAAAGAGGGATCACCAGCATTGGCGTTGACTCTGGCAGCCTGCTTTGCTGCCTTTTCTGCAAGACGCTTTTGCTTTGACGAAGAGGGAGGCATTGCGGTGGGGAGAACAAAAAAATGAGTGAGTGAGCGCTCATCTAAGTCCTAACCCTACTCCCAGGACATATCCGAGTCCGCCAACCGTGACCAGTCTCAGGACATCATGTCCGGATCTCTAAGCTCGGAACTTACCTATGAGGGATCTCTGTGAGTTCCAATCAGGCCAAACCAGTCTTCCCTTCTTGATGGTCTGCCTGTTATCGTAGTCATGATCCCTTGGAGCGCGACATGTCCAGCATTCCGGACGAGCGTTCACCAACTTCACCCACTCAGTCTGCAGAGCAGCCACCCGATTCTTCTGATTTTCATGCTCCTGACACAACGCATGGTCCACAGCCTGATAATAGGCTCTCAATCGTCTCTGCCGTCTCTCTGGAACCGCGACGACGTAGTCGCCACCACCACAGCCACCACAGTCGCAACAGCCACAGTATCCACCGTGAACTCGCACACATGCTCTCAGTTTCTTCGCGTGATGCAAAGGAACTAAAACACGGTCTCAGTGCCGCCTTCGACAAATTAGACCAGTCGCGCGTTCGAGCGTCCCACGCCGAAAAACTTGCGATTGATACGCTTCTCCGCGTCCGCGAGGCAGAGGAGGAGAGGGCCAATGCGATGCGTCAGGCCTCTACCGCTCGTGAGGAATTGGGGAAATACAAAGCGTTATTGGATAATGCGCATGGGGAGGTTCGACGTGCACAGCAAATGCTTCGAGACCAAGATCAACTACGTTACGAAGCAGAAGCATCCGCGGCTCGCGATCGTGACAACGCTCGGCTGATGAAGCAAAGGCGACTCATTGACTTAGCGAGGGAACAGGGACGTAAGATTGGGTTCAATGAAGGTATTCAAGTTGGTCAAAGTATCGGACATCATGGAGGTAATAGTTCCACGGAGGACGGAGGGTTCTACCTGAATGAGGGTCCCCGATTCCGCGAAATCTTTGAGAGCAGATACCGGCTCGACGAGTTCGACCAACCCCCACCTCTCCAAGACACCTATCCCAATCCACTGTCTCCACATGATGCAGAAATTCCTACGCCTTTACCCAGACGCCAAGTATATCCTCGCCTACAGGGACAGCTTGGCGCATCTGGGTCAGATATTGATGCTACCAATCCGGTCTCAGAGCCAACTTACACCCCACAGCCCCCAACGGGAGTCCAGCGCACATCCTCCGCCGATTCATCCAGTACGACCACCCTCCCTGCTGCCTCTGCCGCTCTACATGTATCATCTCGTGCGCCACCGCCAATGCCTACCATCCCAGAAGTGCCAAGCACAGAAATAGGTTCTGTATCCTTGAGGTCAAAATCTCCGAGGGACTCTCCACGGACGCAAAGTTACATACAATTTGCGCCGGCTCCCCAGGACGCTGACATTCTCCCCCCGGTCGACCCTTATTATCAGGGGGGCGCCGCTTTCGTGCCACCACCAGGAACCGTGGACGACACACCCTCTGTACCCGTCAACGGAAACCGCTTTGAATCTGGTGCCCATATTTACGAATCTCCATCACCGCGTAGGGCTTTTGATAATAACCCTTCGGTTTTGAACAATGGGGTTATCCCAGATGTATCCCGGAGTTCAGTCCACGAGAACTTTCCAACCGCTTCAGGAGCTATTCAGAGTCCTATACGACAACACTTCGAAACTTTCCCAGAACCCATTCGGAGTCCTGCGCGAGAACACTTCGGAATATTCCCAGAACCTATCCGGAGTCCTGCGCGAGAACACCTTGAAGTACTCCCAGAACCTATCCGGGGTTCTGCACGGGAACACTTTGAAGTGCTCCCAGAACCTATCCGAAGTCCTGTGCGGGAACACTTTGAAAACTTCCCGGAACCTATCCGGAGTCCCGCGCGGGGACACTTCGAAGCGTTTTCAGAACCTACCCGGAATCGTGCACGAGAACACCCCGAATCATCCTCAGGAGTTATGCAGAGTCCTGCGCGAGAATACCCCGAAGCATCCTCGAGAGCTATACAGAATCCAGTGCGAGAACGCTTCGAAGCACCCCCAGGAGCTATTTCGACTCCTGTGCAGGAACGTCTCTCAACTAACCACCGTGACTCTCCTAAGGTCACCCGTGCTAATTCTGAGGGTGTTCGATTTGTGGGTGATCTGCGAGATTCCGAGTCCTCGATGAGGCCTAGCAGCAGATCGGTGCGTTGTTTTTCTTCCTGACCATACCTTTTAGTATACCACCTTCTCACTGACACCCAAGGAGGGACTGCTACCGCACCGTGACTCTCCTAATGTCACCTATGCTCATCCTGAGGGTGTTCGATTTGTGGGTGATCTGCGAAACCCCGAGTCCTCGATGAGGCCTAGCAACAGATCGGTGCGTTAGTTTTTCTTCCTGACCATGCCCTTTAATATACCACCTTCTCACTGACATCTAAGGGGGGACCGGCACCGCAACGAGATGGTCCGCCTAGGCGACGTCCCATTCCTCAAATGCCCGCTGCCCTTGCGCCTCAGTACAACGCGAATGTCCCATATGCATACGGACCTCATAGCACGGCACAACGGGGGCGCCAGCTACGATCGGACTATCGGATGCCACGAGACGCGAGTTCGAACGCTGCCTCAAATCCTGCCTCTAACTGGTACCCTCGCTCTTCACAGATCATACCAAATTCGGTAGAACGCCCCGTACGCATTAACGATACGCTCTCTCAAACCGTACTGATTTCTTTCCTTCCCTTCACCAGACGGACAGGGCGCCAGAGCAACGCACGCATGCACCGTCACCTCGGATGTCCAGCGAGCAACTTCCTCATCCAGGCGCTACTCATAACCCGCCCATCACAACGGCTCCCCTTGTCTTTGCCCACGATTCTTCAGCTGGCCAGCCGAGGTCACCTCAGAATACTCCTCCCCGACCGCACGTACAGATCCCTCCAACCAGATATTATGCTCCGGACTCTGCGTCACCTCATCTAACCACCCCGTCAGCTACAGGAAGCCGCCGTGGCACCCCTGCTGCTGAGGCGTACACACCACGTGCTACTTCCCCCAATCCCAATGTTAGGGCATCAGGTTCAACGAATCGGTCACCACCACGCCGATACCCCCCTACCCTTTATAATGAACCTCATCTACAACGGCAGCCCACGACAACGGTTGATTACGAGCAGGAGTATAGATCTTCCTCACCTGCATTACCTGTCCCATCTCGAGACCGAAGGGCTACTGCACCCGGAATAGTTATCCCTCCAGCGGACCATTCCAATGGAAGTTCCCGACCGAGAACGGCGATTACCTCCTCACGCACTGGTACACCCACTGATACTCTTCCCGTCCGGCCTCCATCGGTATCACCCCTCCCTAGTTCCGCGGCCTTTGCCCGACCAATACCCCCACCTCAAGGTGCTTCGACTACACCGAGGCGCGGCGCTTCTCCGAACCCCTTGTCCAGAGGCGCATCTCCTGCTCCCCTTCCTCGAGCTTCATCACCCGCCCCACTGCCGGTCCGCTCGCCGTCAGTGCGATCTACTCACATACACCGGAGCACATCAGATGTCTCGCTTCCAGGTGCTCCTGGTTCACCCTTCAAGCACTATAACCCGAGCCTGGAAGCTGACATTGCGGCGCTAGCAAGCTCAAGTGCGGGGCCCAGCCGATAATTTATTTGCTTTGAAATAGCTATTGATGTGTGATTTTAGATGTGGATTTTAGATGTAGCAGTGTAAGCCTGTGTTTAAATTATTTGGGTAAAGATTACACAATCTATGCTGAGGCAGCGTCATCACGCCTTTGTCTGAGCGCTCACCATGCCCCTCACATATCCTCGCTCATATCCTGCACGCCCTTCGTATCTTGCTCATGTTTCCGACGCAGATGAGTCTATTGTCCTCTCTGACCTCGTCCGTTCAGGTGAAGTCTCCCGGCTCCGCCGTCGCGGTGCCATAGCTATCCGAGACATGAACGTCCCGCAGTCACCAGTCCCAATGGCACTCAATGCGCCTCCAACCACGGCGGGTATCTCCCGCCACTCTTCTGTATCTTTTCCACCACTGGCACAGCCAAATCCAGAACAGGATTTATCGGAGACCGATGATGATGATGCCGAGCAACGACAAGGCGGGGTCGGAAGATGGTTCTTTCGGTCACGTCTTAACTTGAGAGAGCTATCAACGAGTGACTTAAATGACCCCGATCCGCTATTGTTTCCACAGGAGGTCGACGTCAGTCCTGAAGACGATGACGGGGATTCCTCATATGTGTTATTCTGCGGCGGGAGACTACGCGAAAGTGAATGGTATAGCCATCCTACCTTACCACGACCGCACGATCCTCCTACGAGGCACCGTACATCTGCATTCCGACCCCCAGCCTCTACGTGCCGATCTTCGTTCCCGCGCGCAAGGCGGACGAACGGTTGCGGTGAGTTGATCCACCTCAATGCGCAACCTCGTCGGCGACAGGGGACGTGGGTCGCTTGTGGCGCCGCAGCAGAAACGGTTGTGAAGATGGACGCTCGTTATTTTGACTCTTATTCCACAGTCAGGATGATAAAGAGCGCGTGTGGCTGTGTACGCGAGGGAGTGGGTTGTCGTGTCTGGTGAGTAGTTGTTTTTCACTTCGCTGCTTATCCGCTGAGGTTGTCCCACGTCGTAGTGGTAACCCACTTGGAATCATTTATGTCCCTTGTCAGGCTGCCGCGGATGGTCTAAATATCTCCCGAGCGCCATTATCATCGTCAAGCCAGTCTTCGACAGGCCGAACCCAACAACCCGCGCAAAGCCAAACCCATATTCAACCACCCGGTCCTAGTTATTGGTTGCCCGGTGTGGGTGCATGCCGGAGACGCCGACATTCGACGACACTTGAGATATTTAACTTCTTTTCGGAACGGGTACGCTCCGCTCCCGAATTCACGTTTCCTCCACTACGCCCGGAAGAACCATCCTCGCGAGCGATGCAGCCTTTATCACCTGGGGCACTTGCCGCGCCGTCACGACGCCTTTCGGCATCACCGATACCGGATGCCTACGCTTCCCGCCAGTGGACAGATAGGTCTTCAATGCCATCGGTCGACAGCTTACAAGCTCCAGACTCCCTCTGGGATAACCAACCTGGAGAAGTTTCGCGTACTGTTACCAACACTCCCCAGGAGGACGAGGCTGAGGGCGACAATGCGGAGAAGCCCGAGGATCCTGTGCCTAGTAGCGGCGGCCAGATCCTGTGGGCTGAACGATGATGGCTGTTTCTGTTCTACGGATAGAGTCTTCACACACGGTACACCCTGTCGATGTCTTTTGCCTTACGTCTTACTGTGATACGTCCTCTGATGCCGCTCATCGAAGGCCTCATGGGGCTGTGACATCAAAACTAGTACACGACTACTACCCCCAGGCCAGAGCCGCCTGGCCTAGTTATAGCGCACTAACTCACTGTTTAGCACATATATAGTAGTTAGTCCAAACGACTAACTATAACGCTTTCCAATACACGACTACAGTATTAGGTGTCTACCCGGAAATATAGCGTGTGCATAAGAGCCCAGCCTGCGGTTCTGGACCCGATCAGCATTAATGCATGTAGGCGTTCGGCCCCATGGTTTGGGATTGACGACAAGACTAGTCCAACGATCGAATCGTTATTTAGTTGAGAAACAAAAGGGGTTTACGTCTGGTCACTAAGGAAACACGCTCGGATCAACTTTTGCATGCATTGCTGCATGCCAGTGGTTTGGTTTCAACAAAGTTGTCAAGATCGCCCGGCCTCCGGCGAGTCCGTACCTACAGGTCACAATACGTATTCCTGTTTACATGGTAGTCCGCCGTTCTTTGCGGACCAAACGCATGGCAATAGACATGGATTGTACACCATTGCAGTGCTCCTGCTCTCCAGCCCTTCGATCATGATCAGTTATGCGTGTGTAAGAGGTGCAGAATTATTATCGTGACCGTGACTGCAGGGTCATCAGTTCCTCGCCCGAGTACGTATTAGCCAAGATTGCAATGCTTCACACAGGTTTGACAATCTGACGGCTTGACACAGTACATAACATGAAACCCCAAACCCAAACTATTCTCGATCTGGACTGTGTTTTAAGAACAACAGCGACGGTTCTATTCCGAGTCATGTAAAGCGGGTAAGAAACATGTAATGCCCCGAACTCGAACTTGGTAGACTGGCCGGAGTCCAATCATAACCTTTTTGGGACAGACAGACCTCAGCGTCATCCTCAGGGAGACAATAAAAATGTATAAGAACACCCCTTCCCGATTTTTCATGCAGTATAGCACTGTAAATGATCTCAAAGTAATTTCGAGCGCCAGTCCCATCCCACCAGACGTCATCCAGCTGTGATCGAGGAAATCCTGATCGCGAAGTGGCAGAGTGACCGAGACATGGCCGCTCATCGATGTAGCCAATTGGGTGCCACTTACAAGAAATAATCCGCAGGTGGTCGTTTCAGTGGCACAGAGCAAACGTCCTGCCTGCCGTCAGCACCAAGAGACATTGTGAATTCTAACAAGCGTGGGAGGCTTACCGAAGGGGCATGCTGAAAAACTTTGTATTCCTGGGCCAGATTTTCATCAAGCTCAAGAATAGATGCCACATTGCCACAACTGAGTGCCACATGGTCAGGGGGAATATGCCAGAACAGAATACAGATCAGTGAAATTCACCCCTCGTACGATATAGAGTAGCGCTGAATACCAACCGATAGCAATAGTTAGGGGCGCTCCAAACGGTTACAATCGTTTGATCAAACATCAATTTGTAGCCCTCCATTGCGAGCTGGTGTGCTCTAGCGATGAGGTCAATGGCATTGTTATGCGCGAAAGTTTTGGTGATGTCCGCTCCGAAAAGGAAGCCTGCTCCGCGAGGGGAAAGACCCCAACCGGATATATCTACAACCGAATTATATCGTTATTTTTGTGTCATGGACCTTGCGCGAGGATAAGGAGTTGCCAGGGAAAAGCGAATATGCTCACCATCGGGATCAGACCAGAGCAGGTCGCACATTGGCCCGTCATGGGGGACCTCCTGCTTTCTATCGATAGCACGAATCTGTATCCAGGTCAACGGACAAATCAAGAACCAAATGTGAAGTTTGAAAACCTGATCGATGGCCTGTAACACCGGACTCAAGCCACCATGTACGCAAAAAACGCGGCCGTCCACGATGGCACCCAGCGCGAGATAATCAAAGACCTCACAACACCAGCGCCATACATTGCTACTGCCGTACTTGCGCTGACATTCGTCGTAAAACCCGTATACTTGCGTGATCTGCCTCGACTCATGGTTTCCACGGATGAGAGTTATGCGATCCGGATATCGCACTTTGAGCGCCAGGAGAAGAAGGAAAGTTTCGACGCTGTAGAAGCCTCGGTCTACAAAGTCCCCTGAATTGATGGAGCACGAGGTGTGTGAATTGAAGAGAATGATCTAGTACGTACAAATGCCCACCGATGAAAATGTAATTCGTCTCTGGGCATGTGCCCCCAATCTTAAAGAGCTCCATCAGATCAAAGAACTGGCCGTGGATGTCACCGCAAATCTAATTTGGTTACCAATGTATAAATCAGATAGTTACATGCGAAGTTCATGGTGCGATTACATACGGTCACTGGGGCATCGACAACTTGGACATTACTCTCCTCTACGAGGATTTCTCTGGCCTTGATGCATAGCCGTTTAACTTGTTCTTCTGATATAGGGATACATTGAACGAGCTGTTCTATTTGGCTTGGAAATGCATTACTATGAGATACACGACTCTCGACAGCGACTCACCTATCTAGGTCACTGGGCATTTGAGTGTAGCTTGCACCCCGGGCCGGCGCTTATCCTCAACCACGTAATAATTAATTATTATTAGGCTGACTCCCTGTTTCTGGTAATACATCCCCTAACTAATTACCACTCGTACCCAGGTATCGTCGACACACCATCACGTGCGCAGATGGCGGCTACGCCTGGCAATCTCTATCGTTGCCATTGCCGCACATGGTGCAAGTGACGCGCCATCTGGCAGCACGTACGGCTCTAGTCTGTTCAGTACCAAACCCCCGACAATGCATGTGTACGAGAACCTCTTCATAATGCCCCCGCATCACAAAACAAATCCAACTCCCCCATGCATAGCTGAGGTCCCTCTCGCGTCGGATAACACGTTCTGCCACGGCGCAGTTGTGCTTCCACGGCTGTATATACCCTCCGAAGGGATGAGACCCAAGGGATGATAATGTTCTATAGAGGAGGCTTGGAGTTGTGTTGGGCGAGGTGGTCCTCGCGGTGGGTCTGTCATGCTATTCACAATGGCAAGGGGAAAGTTATGCTTTTGATAAAGTAGATGAGGAGAATGTCCCGAGCTTTGTGACGATCGCGATAGTGATGACACCGGAGATGGAGAATTAGAGGGTGTGGCTGGTAATAAGTGGGGTTGATTTGACGATATACTAGTGCACAAAGGCTGTCCTTGCGTATTGCTTGCCGGTGGGTTGCCCCGAAGTGGCAGATCGACACACATGGACAAGTTGCTCGACTGTGTCAGAGAAGCATGATTGGGTGGTGAATGAGTCGGGGCTGCAAATGTGCCATACATGGTATATGTCGCTGTGTTTGACAATCCGTTTATAGCGTGTGATCCGGTCATCACTAAGGCACCGGAGGAAGGCACGTAGATATGATTTTTGGGGGGGAAGAGGCCATGCTCATTACCAGGCGTATTGTCACATGAATCACGGCGCAAGTCACGCATAACAGCAGAAGGACAAGTGGGAGATAACAATTCCTCGGGAGCGGAAAGGGGTCCAGCATCAAACACACGGCGAGACCCACGTGGATCAAAATAGGACGAAGCCGTGACGGCGTCCTGGTAGTCTTGCTTGACATATTCCTGCACTGGGGGGTAAGGTGAAGCAGATAGATGTGGCGACGGTTCCGGAGCCGAATGAATATGGGGAACAACCGCTA
>Ga0137358_10000028_pt1 | contig 42413 bp, 34 predicted proteins | sample Mad1_20_16metaG_FD_105551 | JGI IMG/M metagenome (GOLD analysis project Ga0137358, IMG submission 105551) | Vadose zone soil microbial communities from Angelo Coast Range Reserve, California, USA - Mad1_20_16 metaG | ecosystem: Environmental > Terrestrial > Soil > Vadose zone | place: USA... | reverse complement strand
CAGGCGGATCCGTCCCACCGGTGTTCCTACTTTGTTATCAATGTAGGTGACGTACGTATCGCGATAGCTCAAGTAGTAGGCGCCCACCGTCCACTGCAGACGCGGACCGGGCTTGGAGGTCAGTAGGAATTCCTGGCTGGTCGTATGGTCGAAGATCGGAAGACCGAGCTGAAAGATCGTGAAAGCGACCTGTTGGAGCGCTTCCGACTGATTGACGTCCTCTTGCCGGTATTGCGAGAGGGAGGTGAAATTGGCAAAGCCCAGATCGGCCTTAACCGTCATCGTTTCGATATTGGTGCTGTTTCTATATAACCGCGGCAGACTCGCCGCTATTTGATTGGGATTAGTCGTGTAGGGTCCCAGAAAGGTATATGTCTGGATACCCCACGGCTTGCCCGTCGTCGGGTCGATGCTCGTGTCGGTATTGGAATTGAGCATCTGGGTGCTCGGGTCATCTTGCTTAGAATGCGTGTAACGGAACAGCGCCGACACCGCGTCCGAGAACTGGAGCTTGAGGCCGGTGCGGACCGTCCAGTTTTCATAGGCGGCGACATGGCTGTCATCGTCAAAGATATTGGTGATAAAGCCGCTGCCCTTGCTGTATACCCCCTCGACATCCCCGGCGACGATCCCGACGCCGCCCGTCGCATAGGCCTGATACTTTTGGGAGGCAAACCGGCCATAGGAGACCTTCCCCTCGGCATGCGGGTCAACGCTGGGGTCTGAGGTCGACACCAGGATCGCGCCGCCCGTGGTGTTGTGGCCGAACAGTGTGCCCTGTGGACCCTTGAGGACTTCGATTCTCGAGACCTCGAGCAGCTGGAAGTCGGACGCCAGTGGATTGGGCGAATAAAAGCCGTCAATATAGACGCCGACGTTCGAGCCGCCGCCCGAGGTCGTGATGCCGGTGCCGATTCCGCGGATGGTCGGCTGGGCGAAGCCCGTCTGATAATCGAATCGCAGCGCAGGGGTGAGCCGCTGGATGTCGCCAAGACTTTGCACATTGGCGGTAGTCAGTTGCTCTTGGCTAAGCGCCGTGATCGTGATGGGCACGTCGACCGCGTTCTCCACGCGACGTTGCGCAGTCACGACGATCTCCTGGAGACCGCCGGCCTGCGATGCGGTGGTCTCCTGCGCCTGGGCAGCGGTCGGTGCGATGATAAAAAGCCCGGCGCCAAGTGACAAAGCGAACGCACACGCGGAAACCGCCACTAAACGAACTGTTTTGTCGGTCATAGAGTCCCCCTGCCTTTGGCGTACGCCAATTAGCATTTTAGTATTCCCCAGAGCCTCGCCTGATTCCCCAGCATAGACTCCCTACCCCACTTTCGGTGCCGGCGCCACACCCTTGCCGGACGATGGCATCACCGCTCAATTTGTTATAAACTGAATAATCAACACCGTTGTGCAGAATGTCAAGTGTTGCGGTAACGAGAGCTGGTGCCGCCCGCCCGGATCACGCCATCCCGGTCGCCGACGGGACTATGTTGGGTTTGCCAACCGGATCGTTGAGGCGGCTGGTTGCCACCCAGCGCAGCGTAGAACTTTGAGCGGAATCTACCCATGAAAGATAAGACCATGAAAGATAAGACCCTTGACTGTTCGGATATTGACCGACTCCTCGGCAAGCCCATCGAAGGCGCGCGCTTGAAGGATCCGATCGGAAACCTGGACATCAAACGCTGGGTGCAGGCGATGCACTACCCAAACCGGATTCACTATAGCGACGCGTTTGCCGTGGACAGCCGCTTCGGGCGAATCGTGGCCCCGCAATCGTTCTCGGTCGCTTGCGACGATGGGCATGGTTCGGCACCGTCTTGTGTCGGACGCATTCCCGAATCGCACTTGCTGTTTGGCGGCGATGAATGGTGGTTCTACGGTCCGCGTATCTTCGGTGGAGATATGATCCACAACGAGCGCATACCGTTCGACTACGTCGTGAAGGAAACCAAGTTCGCTGGACCGACCTGCTTCCAACGCGGCGACAATCACTACTACAACCAAAAGGGCGACAAGATCGCCACGCAGCGATCCACGAGCATCCGCTATCGCGCCGATCTCGCGCGGGATATGGGCACCCCTCAGCCCGGTGCGGCGGAAGATCCGGAGTGGACCGATGCGCAGCTCGCCGAGCTGGAAGACAGAAAATTTGAGTACATCAAGATGATGCACGACCTCGGTCACGGTAAGCGCTATTGGAACGACGTGAATGTTGGCGACAAACTGCCGGCGCGCGTCATTGGCGTGCATAACATAGTGAGCTTCGCAACGGAGTGGCGAGCCTACATCTTCACGACCTGGGGGGGCGTGCGCCGGCGAACCGACATCAATCTCGAGGAACTCGGTTTCACAGCGGACATGGCAGGTAAGGAATCCGACGGCGAATTGGAAAAGATCAATCCCGAGCAAACCGATGGCGCTTATATCGGCCCTTCGCGCGGCCATCTGTTCCCTCGCTGGGCTCGGTATATCGGTATGCCGCGCGGCTACGGCTACGGTGCATCGATGGGCTCTTGGATACTCGATTATCTCGCCGGCTGGGCGGGCGAATGGGGCTTGGTCATCCATTCCAATTGCGCCTATCGCGGTCCGGCGCACACCGGGGATATCACGATTTTCAATGCAAATGTGATTGACAAGCTCGTCGACGATCAGGGGCGCCCTGTCGTGCAAGTCGATTTCAAGATGACCAATCAGCTCGGTACGACAATGGCCACGGCGAAAGCGGAAATACAGCTACCGGAGCGGTAGCAGGCTCTCGATGTGCGTTTGCGGGCTTCAGCGCAGAAGCCCGTTTCCACGCGCTCGGTCTCTCAGCGACTCCGGACGGCAAAACGCTGTTCATTTCGGGCAATGCCAAATTGCTCGTCGTCCCGGTGAACTGAGGCCGGACCGCAAAAATCCGTTTGCACTGGCATGCGAACCGTCCTAGACTCCAATACACATGCGATGTGTAAAGAGGTTCTCATGAAGCAATTGCGCAGACCGGGCACTGAACGCACGAACATTGTGCTCGACACGAAACTGGTCGAACGGGTCAAGCGACTCGCCAAGGTCAAAACGACTCGTGACGCCGTCCACGTCGCGCTCGAGCACTACGTTCGTAGTCGCGACTACTCGGGAGTTCTTGCATTGCGCGGCACGGGCGGAGTTTCAGAGGGCTACGATCCGAAGGCGGCAAGCCCGCCGCGGTGACGTGGAATGCTCGTCGACTCTTCAGTGTGGATCGCGTACTTACGCGGTGACAATCTGACCGAGGTGGAGCTGCTCACCGAAGCTCTCGAACACGGAGCACCCGTCTGGCTTGCGCCGCCGATCCTGCAGGAAGTTCTGCAGGGAGCAGATAGCCCGGATCGGTTCAGCCGTTGGGATCGGGTGCTTGGCGAATTGCCAATGGTCATCGCACCCGACGCCCGGGAGGCTGCGCGGAGTGCGGCGCACCTGTACGCGCGATGCCGATGGGCCGGCGTCACTCCACGTTCCGCGAATGACTGCCTGATAGCAACTCACGCTATTCTTGGCGGCATGCCACTTCTGCATCGTGATCGGGACTTTGGTTTGATCGCCGGCGTCGAGCCGAAACTCATTCTTGTTGCCGCGGGGAAATGAGCAAACGGCGTTACTGGTAACGGACGTCACTAGTTTGCGGGTTCCGGCCGCTGGCCGGTTGACTCAAGTCGTTGGAGTTCTGCACTCATGAAAGATCATCGAAAGTTCCTCACGACCCACGTCGGCAGCCTGCCGCGTACGGAGGAGCTCAAGCAACTCATGTTCGCGCGCGAGGACGGGCTGCCGTTCGACCCGTCCGCTCTCGATGAGCAGGTGGCGCGCGCCGTCGAGCTCGTCGTCGACCGGCAGCTGAAGGTGGGTCTCGACATTATAAACGACGGCGAGATGCCGAAGCCCAGTTATGCCACTTACGTCAAGGACAGGCTCACGGGCTTCGGCGGCAGCGGCAACAGCTACGTGTTCCAGGACCTCGAGGCTTACCCAGGCACCAAGACCCGCATGTTCGACGACCCGGGGCGCAAGCATCGCAAGGCGCCGGCCTGCAATGCACCGATCGGTATGCGCGATCTCGACGCACCGAAGCAGGATGCGCAGCGCCTGCAGCGCTCGCTCGGGGGACGCGCGCCTGCCGGCATGTTTCTGAATGCCGCCTCTCCGGGCGTGACCACACTCTTCTTTCGCAACGATTTCTATCCGAGCCACGAGGAATACTTGTTCGCGTGCGCCGATGCCCTCCACCTCGAGTACGAGGCCATCGTCGCTTCCGGAGCGACGTTGCAGATCGACTGCCCCGATCTAGCCATGGGTCGGCACACACAGTTCGCACACCTCGACCGGAACGGATTTCGGGACCGCATGGCGCTGCACGTGGAAGCGCTCAATCGGGCGCTCTGCAATATCCCCGCCGAGAAAGTGCGCATGCACGTCTGCTGGGGCAACAATCCCGGCCCGCATCACTGCGACGTGCCGCTCGCCGATATCGTCGACATCCTCTGGACGGCAAAGCCGCACGCGATCCTGTTCGAAGCGGCCAATCCGCGCCACGCGCACGAGTGGACGCTGTTCGAGACCGTGAAACCGCCCGAGGGCAAGATACTGGTCCCCGGAGTGATCGAGTGCCAATCGTCTTACATCGAGCACCCGGAGCTCGTTGCCCAGCGCATCGGCCGCTACGCCAATCTCGTCGGCCGGGACAACGTCATGGCCGGGGTAGATTGCGGTTTCAGCATCCACGTCGGTTCGACCGGCATCGACCCGGAAGTGATCTGGGGCAAACTCGAGGCTCTGGCGCAGGGCGCGGCCATCGCGAGCAAAAGATTCTGGCGCTGAAGCGGCATCAGCGCCGGCACATCGCCGCACTGTTCAACGGCCGCAGCAAAGCGCAACCGCCGGCGCCCGCGTCAAGGATCTCCGCGGAGCCGCTTGCGCGCCGGCTTTGGCGCCTGAATTGCGAGAAGAGTCTCGAGCTTTGCCGTCGCGAATTCGACGAACGTAGATACGGCGGCGGGAATCTGCTCGCGGCTGGGAAGTATCACAGAGAACTTAGCGCCCCCACTTCGATAATTCGGCAAGATATGCGTAAGCCGGCCGGCGCTGAGGTCCTCCATGACAATCATGTCGGGTAACAACGCAATACCCAAGCCAGAGACGCAACTCTTCAGCAAGCTCCGCGCGCGGTTGGCGCTGAATCGTCCCGTGACTCTCACTTCCTCGCTTCCGTTGGGCCCGGTCAATCGCCAAGTCGCGGGGTCCTGACCGCTGGACACAGTCAGGCAGTCGTGGGACTCCAGAGCGGACAGATTCTCAGGGATGCCTCGCAATTTCAAATAGTCGGGACTCGCGACCAGCCTGAAGTATTGCGAAGTAATCTCGCGAAACACGAAGCGTGGATCGCCGACGGCGCCACCGCGAAAGGCAACGTCGATGGCCTCCCCAATCAAGTCAGCGCGTGCATCGCTCAACACGAAATCCAACTTCACTTTCGGATAGGCCGCCAAGAATTGTATGATCCATTCGATGCTGAAAAAGTCCAAAAAATCCGCCGGCGCGGCAATGCGCACCGTGCCACCCGGGACCTGCGTGCGGCCCGCAATTATCTTTCCCGCGTCCAGCACGCTGTCGATCGCCGGCGCGCAGCGCTCATAAAAGGCGACCCCTGCGCTCGTCAAAGTCAATTTGCGGGTTGAGCGCTGCATCAGCCGCGTTTCGAGATTCGCCTCCAACTGTCTCACATGCCGACTCAAGCTGTTAGAGGGCACACCGAGCCGACGCGCGGCTTCGGCAAAGCTCTTGGCACGCACCACCTGAACGAACATGCGCACTTGATTGAGATCAAGCATTAGATTCCTTCTTGAATTGGACGAGTGTCGTCATTTTAACGGCGCCAGGCGGGCATTACATCAGCGTATGGAGGACTGCCGGCCGATTCCCCCATCTACCGAAAGATTCAGTTCGACCCCATCATTGGCCGAGTGAGCCGCCATTCGACGGTAAATGAAGGAGGTTTCGCCATGTCCCAATCCGCGGTCCTTGTGAGGAGGAGCAGACCCCGTCAGATCGTGCACCGGACGCGCGGGCGGCGCCACGGCCCCATCACGCGTTTAATGAGCCCGGGTGATCTGGGACAAATTCTGAAGCCGTTTGTTTTTCTCGATCTCGTTGATATGGGGGCCGAAACCTCATTCATGGGTTTCGGACTGCATCCCCATTCGGGTATTGCGACCGTGACGCACATACTGCAAGGCAGCGTGCGATACGAGGACACCACTGGCGCCAGAGGCATCCTACCGGAAGGTGGTGTCGAATGGTTCAAGGCTGGCCATGGTGCTTGGCACGGCGGGGGCCCCGGTGAGTCCGGCCGCACGCGCGGATTTCAACTCTGGCTCGCACTTCCGGCTGAACACGAACTTGGTGCCGTTGAAAGCATTTACCAGGCGCCGGACACTCTCCAGCGGGAGGGGCCGGCGATCGTGCTCCTCGGCAGCTATGGCGATGCGAAGAGCGCGTTGCGCGCGCCTTCGCCTGTGAACTACTTCTCCGTCCGGTTGAAGGCCGGTGAGTCCTGGCGGTACGTGCCGCCCGCCAATCATACCGTGGCCTGGGCCGCGCTGAGCACTGGTAGTGTTGAGATACCCGACCCGATCTACGCGGGAGAACTGGTCGCCTTCGCGCCTTCGAATCAACCGATCGATTTCAACGCCTCGGTGGACACCGAGTTCGTTCTGGGTTCTGCCGTGCCTCACCCGCATGAACTCGTGCTGGGATATTACTCGGTGCACACCAGCCCACAGAAGCTCATCGAGGGTGAGCGTCGCATCGATGAGATCCGCGCCCGCCTGCAAAAGGAGGGGCGCGTGTGATTCAATCGATTGCTGATTCCGGTCAATATTGGATGAGACTACGCCAGTTCATCCATCTACCGACGCAATAATTGGCTGTGTAGCCTTACTCAAACCACACAATCGGAGACAACCCTATGCCCAGTCCGACAATTGCTCAAAAAGCCCCATTTCCAGTAGCCGTTGAAAGCGGCAAAACCTATTACTGGTGCGCTTGCGGGAAAAGTAGCAAGCAGCCGTTTTGTGACGGCAGCCACAAAGGATCGGAATTCGCCCCGGTGAAATGGGATGCCGTCGAGTCCAAGACGGTTTACTTCTGCGGATGCAAGCATGGCGGCAATGCGCCTCTGTGCGATGGCAGTCATCAGAGACTATAACGACGGGCGTGTGCCGAAGCAATAATCGAATATACCCTTACTCTATGTTTACACTTGGAGAGCATTGATGAAACTACGTCTCGCATTGATCTTCGCGTTGGTCAGCGCTTCGGCGCTCGGCGCCCCTGTTATTTACAACATTGATCCCGACCATACGCATCCGAGCTTTGAAGTCGATCATTTCGCCGGGCTTTCCAACTGGCGTGGGTCGTTCAAGAAAACGAGTGGCAGCGTCGAGTTGGATGCGGCGGCAAGATCCGGCACAGTTGACATTGTCGTCGACACCGCCAGCATCGATTTCGCGCACGACAAGCTCAACGAGCATGCATCGAGCCCCGAAATGCTGGACGTAGTGAAGTTTCCGACGGCTGAATACAAGGGCAAATTCGTGGATTTTGCGAACGGAGCACCGAAGACGATCAGCGGCAATTTGACGTTTCATGGGGTGACAAAACCGGTCACCCTCACCATCAACTCGTTCAAATGCATCGAGCACCCGATGCTCAAGAAGCAGGTGTGCGGAGCCGACGCGAGCGGCAGCTTCAATCGCGCGGACTTCGGCGTGAACTACGCCCAGCAGTATGGATTCAACCAAAACGTACTCCTTCGTATTCAGGTGGAGGCCGTCAAGGCCGACTGAGTTTCGGCGTGGCCGGAGAACGAGTCATCATGAATACGCAGTCCCTCGGCGCCGCAGCACTGTGCGCCATGGCCTGGCTAAACGCGTCGGCCTCGAATTCCAGTTACATCGCCGCTACAAGTTCGCCCTCATGTTGAACGCGAAGCAATAGCGCGCTTGACCTGGGGCGCGGTCCTGGGTCTGGACACATGGCCGCCGTGGTCCTTCAGCCGTCGCTGCCGCCACTTATTGCATATGCAATTTGTCGCCTTCGGCCGTCGCCCGGCATTTTGCGGGCGGCTGACTCGTGGCATTAATGGGTGAATCGGCGGTGCCGGTCAACCGCAGCAGCCCGGGGGTGAGCCGTGAGTTCCAAGAAAGTGCATACCTTTTGTCGCATTTGTGAGCCCCACTGCGCCCTGCTGGCGGAGGTCGAAGACGGACGGATCCTGTCTCTGAGGAATGACAAAGATCATCCGGTGCACAAGGGCTTCTCCTGCCACAAGGGCATTCAGTACTTACGTGTGCACCAGGATCCCGACAGGCTCGACTACCCGCTCAGGCGCAACCACGCACGCCGCGCGGACCAAGGTGACTTTGAGCGTGTGAGTTGGGATCAGGCGGCGACCGAGATCGGCGCCAAACTGAAAGACATTCTGCGGCGCCATGGGCACAAGGCCATCGCCATGTACCAGGGTAACCCGTCGGTTTTCAGCAACAACTTCTGGACCAATGCGGAGGCTCTGAGCGCCGGCTTTGGCCAAGGCCCCCGTTTCAGCGCCGCCACTCAAGATGCCGCGAATAAGCTTGCCGGCAGCGAGGCCATCTACGGCGCGTTTATGGTTCACCCGATTCCGGACTTGCTGCATACCGACTATTTTTTGAGTATCGGCTGCAACCCGGCAATATCGCACATGTCGCTGATACACATATCCGATCCGATGGCCAAGTTGCGGGCGATCAAACAGCGCGGCGGCAAGACGGTGTTCATCAACCCGCGTCAGATCGAGTCGGCGACACCCGAGACCGGGGATGTGCTTCAGATAAGACCCGACACCGATTTTTACTTCCTGGCGGGACTGTTGCACGAGATCATCTTCAAGATCGATTATGACCGTCAGCGGGTCGAGAAGCATTCCAAAAACCTCGATGAGCTGATCAGCTTCGTGAAAAATTGGCCGCCGGAACGTGCGGCAGCCGTTTGCGGCATCAGCCTCGACGCGATTCGCGAAATTGCGCGGGAGTTCTGCGCGGCGCCGGCGGCTGCCATCCACATGTCCACGGGCGTAAACCAGGGCAGCCAGGGTTTGCTGGCGTACTGGATGTTGAACATGGTCAGCCTGCTGTCGGGCAATCTGGGCAAGCGAGGGGGCAATCTCTACTCCGTGGGATTCTGCCCGACGGCGAAATTCACGAAGCGAAAGCAGGATCGGCCCTTCGTCGATACCGAGTTTGGCGAACTGCGGGATATCGCCGGCACTATGCCCGGCAATCTCATGGCCGAGGTGCTCGAGAGCCGGCAGAACCCGGTCAAAGCGTTGATCGTGGTTTCGGGCAATCCGCTCCTATCGATTGCAGGCGAGGCGCAATTGCGCCGGGCGCTGCAGGGTTTGGAGTTGATCGTGGTCATGGACATCTACCGCTCGGTGACCGCGGAGCTTGCCGACTACGTCCTGCCCGCGACGGATTTTCTGGAGCGCGAAGACGTCAATTCGCTGGGACTGGGGTTTCAATCGGAACCCTATGTGCAGTACACCCCGGCGGTGGTGCCGCCCCAAGGCGACCGCCGCGACGACTGGTGGATCTTGTCGCGGCTGCTGCAGGCGATGGGCAAGCCGTCGCTGCTGGATGACCCGCAGCCGAAGCCGTTTGCCGCCGTGGAGGCGATGCTGCAGTACAGTGGGCTCAGTCTCGACAAGCTGAAGGAGTTGCCATGCCAGACCGCGATCCTTCCTGAACCGAACCCGGAGGATCTATTCCGGTTCGGCGTGCAGAATGACGATGGCTTGATCGATTGTTGCCCGGAGGTTTTCCGGCGAGGCCATGCCTCGGCCGAGCGGCACTGGCACGCGCTCCTTGCAGAACCGAAGGATCAACTCAAACTCATTACCCGGCGTACCGGGCTGATGATCAATAGTTGGATGAACAATCTGTCAGTGCACAAGAAAGGCATCCACATGACCAACCCGTTGTGGATGAACCCGCAGGACGCCGAGTCGAGGGGCCTGTTCGGTGGCAGCGAGGTCAGCGTGCAGACGGATTTCGGGCAGGTGCAGGCCGAGCTGGTCCTCGATGAGACCTTGAGACCCGGGGTTGTGGCGATGTCTCACGGCTGGGGGCAGAGCAAAGCCTACGGGATGACGACGGCGAGGCGCTTCCCGGGGGTGAACGTGAATCAACTTGCACCGGTCGGTCCAGGCAGCTTCGACGTGCTCAGTAATCAGGCACATCTGACCGGCCTTAATGTCAAGATCACTCCGTGTACTGCGGAATCAGAAGCCCCCGTCGACTGCGATCTCCGCTCCGGTCACGTAGCTGGACAGGTCTGACGCGAGGAAGAGGACCACTTGGGCGACCTCGTCGGGCCTACCCATCCGCTTCATCTGGATCATATTCTGGTAGATCGCCAATTGCTCCGGGCTGTTCGCTTCGAGCATCGGCGTGTCGATCATGCCGGGATAAACCGCGTTCACCCGGATTCCGAGCGGTGCATAGTCGACAGCCGCAAGCTGCGACATGCCGCGTACCGCCCACTTGCTGCTGCCATAGGCAAACATGCCGGATCGCGACCTTTCCTTGCATGCTAGTCATTCGTCATTTCCTTTCGCCGGGTGAGGATCGATACGCCGGCGGTGGAATCATGATCCGCGCGTCATGGCGGAGCAATCCCGAAGGCTCCCCAAGCCGGGTCTATTCATAGACATTACAATCGTAATATGTCGCGATAGACGGCACGCGAGCATACCTCCCGCACTACGGACGCGTTACCTTCCCCGCTACCGCAGGGGGGAGGATCCAATGGTTTTAGGTCGAAGTGGAATTGGCTGTGCGCTTGCAATGGGCACCAGTCTCATCGTGCTGCTGGGCGCTCGCGGCGGCGCCCATGCCCAGGCGACGAATGCCGCAGCTGGTTCGGGCGACGATGCCAAGGCGGAAGTGGAAGAAATCATCGTCACTGCGCAGCGGCGCACGGAATCCTTGAAAGACGTCCCGATTTCGGTGCAGGCCGTTTCCGGCGACCAACTCGCCAAACAGGCGATCGTCGACACGCGTGATCTCGCGTCGATCGCGCCGACCATCAACTTCTCGACCGGAAACAGCGCCAACGCGACGGCATTCTCGTTGCGCGGCGTGAGCTCGCTGGCCGAGCAAAACGGCATTCAACCGAGCACGGCGATGGTCGTCGACGGTGTTGCTCTGGCGCGGCAAACCGAGTTCATATCCGAACTGGGCGATATTGATCGGATCGAGGTTCTGAACGGCCCTCAAGGAACGCTCTTTGGAAAAAATTCGACGGCCGGCGTCATCAACATCGTCACACAAAAACCGACGAGCAAGCTGGAAGGATTGATCGAAGGTCTTGCGACCAACGACTCCGAGTTTGGGGCGCGCGGGATGTTCAACGCACCGCTCGGGACTCGCATGCGCCTTCGCATGACCGGGTTTTATAGGGATCAGGAGCCACTCATCAACAATTTGAGGGGCCCTGATGTGCTTGGCACCAAAGCCTATGGCGGGAACATGAAGTTGGCGGTTGATCTCACCGACAATCTGGATTTCCTGTTATCCGGCGCCTATTCGCATGCGAACAGCAGCGCCGGGCAGTTCGTGCCGGTCGGTTCAAATGTGTTTGGTCCCTTGCAGCAGGCCGTTATTGCTCCGGCGAAGATAGGCCGAGGAACCAGGACGATCAACACGGATGAGCCGGCAATCGATCTCTATGCGTCCTGGAATCTTACGGGCACACTGAACTGGAGGATCTCGGATGCGCTAAGCTTGATCTCAATCACCGGCCTCAGCAGATTCAGAGAAAACAGCAGCGTCGACATCGATCTCACGCCGGTCGGCGTCATCGTCGGGCGGGTCGAATCGACGCCCGGCACCGGGTATCCCTTCGAGAGCGTTTTGGAACCGCTCAATCAACGCTTCCCAGATCGCTTTCATTATTTCTCGGAAGAGGCTCGTGTCAATTATCGAGCCGGTCCGCTGAATGCCGTGACTGGCGTGTACTATCAGGACTATCACGATGGCTATGGCTTGGATATCCCGGCAATTCTCGACGGCAGTCTTGTCGGGCTGACGCCCGGCGTGCCTTACTTCAACAACCAATACCCGCAGGCGCGTACGCGTGATAGGACGGCTTCGGTCTTCGGCGACCTTACGGTCGAGCTGCCCCATAAATTCGACGTATTCGGCGGATTGCGCTATACCGACGAGAAGATCAACGTCAACTATCATCGCGACGACTTCTTCGGACCAGCCTCGTTGTTTGATCCGATTACCGGGGTCTTTGCTGCGCCGCCGGTCAAAACGGTGAACAAGGTGGCCGAGCGCGAGATCCACAACCTGTCCGGCCGGGCCGGTATTGAGTACAAACCTGAGAGCAATCTGAATTTCTACTTCTCCTATGCGAGAGGTTATAAGGCTCCCGCCGTTGATATCGGTCAGACCCTTTTGGCGAGTGCCGATCCAATCATCAAGCCGGAAATAGCAAATGCCTATGAGATCGGCGCCAAGCTGCGCCTCTACGATAACCGGGTCGCGCTGAACATTGCGCTTTTCGATGAAAAGATCGACGGCATCCAGGAGGGCATCATTCAGCCCGGAATCGTGTTCAATCCGGTCCTCATCAACGCTGGGGCACTCAAGACACGCGGGGTCGAGGCCGACGCTCAATGGGCGGTTACCCCGGAACTCAGATTCAGCCTCGGATCGGCCTACGACAAGGCGACCTATGCAGCTTTCCATTACGTGTGCAACAGCACACAGCTCGCCGCCGGAACATGCCCGAACAACCCTTCGGCCGGTTTTCAGGACATCACGGGTCAACAAGCCATCCAATCTCCGTTGTGGAAATATTCCGTGGGCGGCGATTACTCAAATAGGTTTGCCGGCAGCAATTTGAGCTACTACCTGCAAGTGAACTGGACATGGACGAGTCCCATTTATTATGAGTTGGGCCAGGATCCGCTTTCCCGTGAACCCAGTCATGGCATGCTGAATGCGAGCGTCGGCCTCAAAGGGCCGGACGATCGCTGGGAGATCCAGGCCTTCGGCAAGAATCTGACCAACGATTTTTACTATGCCAACTTGAATGACGTCGCCGTCGTTGGACGGCCCATTGGCTACATGTCCCGTGACTTCACCGTGTATGGCGGCGTAAAGCTCATCTACCGTTTTCGATAATCGGGGCCAGGCCCGGGCAAATATTGCACATGCAATCTGTCGAAGTGAGGATCAGATGAAGCCAGCGAATCTAGCCGTAGTCGATGAGCGCAATGATGTCCCGCCGCGAGGATCCTCCATGCCGTTTGTGATCGCCGCACCTTGTGTCGCTGATTACTCGTGCGTCGAGGTCTGTCCGGTCAACTGTATCAGCCCGGGACCGCAAGATCCCGACTTTCAGAACGCGGAACAGATGTACATCAATCCGCAGCAGTGCATCGGTTGCGGCGTCTGTGTCGAAGTGTGTCCGGTTGCGGCGATCTACGGTGCCGACAGCCTGCCGGCCAAATGGCGGCACTACGCCCAGGTCAATCGCAGCTATTTCATGCAACGGACACGCGCTGATGACGTCCCTTAGGGTCGCTGTCGTCGGGTCGGGTCCGGCCGGGATGTATGCGATCCAGCATTTGCTGGAACAGTCGCTATTCGACGTTGACATTGATCTGTTCGAACGCTTGCCCACCCCGTGGGGGCTCGTCCGAGCGGGGGTGGCGCCCGACCACCCTGAAAAGAAATTGATTGCCGATCGCTTGTTTCGGTTTTTTCTGAAGCGCGACAACGTGCGCTTTTTTGGCAACGTCGAGATCGGCTCGGATATCAGCCACGACGAGCTGACGGCCTCTTATGACGCGGTCGTCTATGCCGTGGGGGCCAGCGATGACAAGCCGCTGGCAATTCCGGGTGAGCGTTTGCCCGGCAGCTGCTCGGCCCGTGAATTCGTGGCCTGGTATAACGGTCACCCCGACTACCGTCATCTTCAATTTGACCTCTCCGGCCCGCGAGCGGTCATCGTAGGCACCGGCAATGTCGCTCTGGATGTGGCGCGCATGCTGACGCTGCCGGCCACGGCGCTTGCCAGGACGGATATAGCCGAGCATGCCCTCGAGGCGCTACAGGCCAGCCATGTGAACGAGGTGATCGTGCTGGGGCGCCGGGGCTGTCAGCAAGCGGCATTTCACAACCCGGAGCTCGAAGAGTTGCTGCATCTCGACGGCGTCGAGGTTCAGATCGAGGCCGATGACTTGCTGCCGCCGGAGCAGACCGACGCCGACTGGGACACCCGGCGAAAACTCGCCACATTGATACGATTACAGGCGCGCAGAGTCGCGGCGCCCGTGAAGCGCATCGTGTTCAAATTTCATCGTTCTCCGATTGCGGTCAGCGGAGATACCCATGTGACGGGAGTGCAGGTCCAGACTCGCGTGGGCTCTGGTTCACCGCGCTCTGGTTTACCGCGCTATGGTTCACCGGGCTCCGGTTCGCCGGGCACGATCGACTGCGGATTGCTGTTGCGAGCGATCGGCTACCGGGGGCGCGCCTTGCCGGGTTTGCCGTTCGACCTGCAAACGGGCGTGATCAGCAATGTCGCAGGCCGAGTCATGGATGGCTCCGTACCGCGGACCGGTGTGTATGTGACCGGCTGGATCAGACGCGGCCCCCGCGGTGTGATTGGCTCGAATAAACAGTGCGCGGCTGAAACGGTAGGCTGCTTGCTGGCCGATGCTCGGGCGGGGAAATTGTCACGTCGCAGCGACGATCCGGTCGCGCAGGCACTCATCGCAAATCAGCGGCAGGTGGTGTCATTCGGCGGTTGGCAGCGCATCGACCGGACTGAGCGTCTGGCTGGAAGTGCCCGGGGGCGGCCCCGGATCAAGCAGACGGATATCGGCGAGCTGCTGACGTCCGCCGGGAGGTGAGCGATGACCGCCAAGAAAGTGCATACGTTTTGTCGCATCTGCGAGCCCTACTGCGGACTGCTGGCGGAGGTCGAAGGTGGACGGATCGTGTCTCTGCGAAACGATAAGGATCATCCGCTGCACAAGGGCTTCTCCTGCCACAAGGGCATTCAGTTTTTGCGTGTGCATCAAGATCCGGACAGACTCAACCACCCGCTCAGGCGCGGCAACGCGCACAGCGAAGAGCGGGGCGATTTTGAGCAAGTGAGTTGGGATCAGGCCGCGACCGACATCGGCGCCAAACTGAACGACATTGTGCGGCGATACGGCGACAAGGCCATCGCCATGTATACGGGCAACCCCATCGTATTCAGCAGCAGCTTCTTCACCAACGCGGAGACTCTGACCGCCGGTTTTGGCGCGGGCCCTCGTTTCGGGGCCCTCACCCAGGATTGCGCGAACAAGTTTGCGGGCAGTGAGGCCATCTACGGTGCGTTCCTCGTTCACCCGTTTCCGGACCTCTTGCATACCGACTACTTTCTGGGCATCGGCTGCAACCCGGCGATATCGCACATGGCCTTCATGGAAGTCTCCGACCCGATGGCCAAGTTGCGGGCGATCAAACAGCGTGACGGCAAAACCGTTTTCGTCAATCCCCGCCAGATCGAGTCGGCGACACCCGAGACCGGGGATGTGCTGCAGATCAGACCCGATACCGATTTTTACTTCCTGGCGGGACTGTTGCACGAGATCATCTTCAAGATCGGTTATGACCGTCAACGGGTCGAGAAGCATGCCAAGAATCTCGATGAGCTGATCGAGTTTGTGAAAGGCTGGCCGGCGGAGCGCGCGGCGTCCGTCAGCGGCATCAGCCTCGATGCGATTCGCGAAATTGCGCGAGAGTTCTGCGCGGCACCGTCGGCGAGTATTTACATGTCAACCGGGGTGAATCAGGGCAGCCAGGGTTTGCTGGCGTACTGGATGTTGAACATGATCAGCTTGCTGTCGGGCAATCTGGGCAAGCGAGGCGGCAATCTCCACTCCGTGGGATTCTGCCCGACTGCGCAATTCTCCAAACGAAAACAGGATCAGCCCTTCTTCCAAAGCGAGTTCGGCGAGATGCGGGCCATCGCCGGCACTTTGCCCGGCAATCTGATGGCTGAGGTGTTCGAGAGCCGGCAGAACCCGGTCAAGGCGCTGATCGTGGTATCGGGCAACCCGCTGCTGTCCATCGGGGGCGAGGCACGATTACGCGCGGCGATGCAGGGTCTGGAGCTGATCGTCGTATTGGATATCTACCGCTCGGCGACCGCGGAACTCGCCGACTATGTCCTGCCCGCGACGGATTTTCTGGAGCGCGAAGACGTCAACACGCTGGGACTCGGGCACCAATTGGAACCACATGTGCAATACACCCCGGCGGTGGTGCCGCCCCATGGCGAGCGCCGCGAGGACTGGTGGATCTTGTCGAGGCTCCTGCAGGCGATGGGCAGGCCCTCGCTGCTGGATGATCCACAGCCGAAGCCGTTTGCCACCGTGGAGGCGATGCTGCAATACAGTGGGCTCAGTCTCGACAAGCTGAAGGAGTTGCCATGCCAGACCGCGATCCTTCCTGAAACGAACCCGGAGGACCTCTTCCGATTTGCCGTGCAAAATGACGATGGCTTGATCGATTGTTGCCCGGAGGTTTTCCGGCGAGGCCATGCCTCGGCCGAGCGGCACTGGCAAGCGCTCCTCGCAGAACCAAAAGATCAGCTCAAACTCATCACCCGGCGCAACGGCCTCATGGTCAATAGTTGGATGCACAATCTGCAGGTGCACAAGAAGAGTGTCCATATGACCAACCCCTTGTGGATGAACCCGCAGGACGCCGAGTCGCGGGGTCTGTTCGGAGGCAGCGAGGTCAGCGTGCAGACGGATTTTGGACAAGTGCAGGCAGAACTGGTGTTCGATGAGACCTTGAGGCCCGGCGTCGTGGCGATGTCTCACGGCTGGGGGCAAAGCAAAACATACGGGCTGACGACGGCCAGGCGTTTCCCGGGGGTCAATGTGAATCAACTAGCGGCGGTCGGCCCGGGCACCTTTGATGAACTCAGCAATCAGGCACATCTGACCGGCATCAACGTCGAGGTCACCGCTATCTCGGCGCCCTGAGAACGGACCGCATGCCGCACGCCGCGCCGGTTACGACTGCCAGGATACCGGTCAATGACTTGTTCTGGGTCATGACAATTGTCTCCGTTTGGACGCTCAGATCCTTTCCAGAATAGTCGCAATGCCCTGGCCGCCGCCGATGCATTGCGTGGCCAGTGCGTAGCGGCCCCGTTCGCGCACCAGCAGCGAGGCGGCCTTGCCGGTAATTCGCGCGCCGGTCGCACCCAGCGGATGGCCGAGCGCCATGCCTCCACCATCAAGGTTGACCTGCGCTGGATTCAGGCCGAGTTCTCGTATGCAGGCGAGAGCCTGTGATGCGAACGCCTCATTGATCTCGACCACGTCCAGATCCTCGATCTTCAGGCCCGCACGAGCCAGCGCCTTGCGTGTGGCCGGGATCGGCCCGATGCCCATCACCGCCGGGTCGCAGCCGACCGATGCGTAGGATTTGATGCGCGCGAGAGCAGCCAGTCGGTGATGCGCGGCGAACTCATCGCTCGTGACCAGCACGACCGAGGCCCCGTCGGTCAGTGGCGACGAGGTACCGGCCGTCACGACCCCGTCCTGCCTGAAGGCAGGGCGCAGCGCCGCCAGTGCCTCGGCGCTTGTGTTGGGGCGGATGCAACCATCTTCAGTGGCCAACTCGCCGGAGCCCGCGCGAATCGCAATGATCTCCTCGCGCAGCCGCCCTTGCGCACGCGCCGCCGCAGCCTTTTGGTGCGACTGCAGAGCGAGTGCTTCCTGATCGACCCGCGAGATGTTATAGCGCTGGGCGACGTTCTCGGCGGTTTCGCCCATCGACAAGTACGCGTCGGAGTTCGCCTGCAATTCAGCATTGGGCGAGAAATTGAAGCCCCCTTGCGGCACCATCGTCATCGACTCGACACCGACACAGAGGAACGCGTCGCCCACACCAGCCTCAATTTGCGCCGCTGCGATGTGTATTGCCTGCATCGACGAACCGCAGAAGCGGTTCACCGTCATTCCGCCGACGTGCTGCGGCAACCCGGCGAGCAAGCCGACAATGCGGGCCAGGTTGTTGCCTTGCGCTGCCTCGGGATAAGCGCAGCCAAGGATCACGTCTTCAATGAGCGCAGGGTCAAGGTCGATGCGCCGGAGCAGGCCCTGGACGATCTGCGCGCCCAGCGTGTCGGGACGTACGCCGGCCAGCGCCCCCTTTTTGGCGAAGTCGAACGGCGAACGGGCATAAGCGGCGATGACTGACTTCATGATGGCATCCCGGCGCAGTCACTGTTGGCGTTGGCGGGCGAGACAGTACTCATTGGGAACTCCGTAGTTGTGTTGACGATCGGTCAGAAACGGTACGTCAGCCTTACACCGCCGTAACGCTGAAAATCCCGCGAGAGATACCCGATAGGCCGTGCTATGACTCCGACATCATTCATATAGGAATAGAACAGCTTGTTGGTGAGGTTCTTCGCGAAGAGCTGGATCTCCCATTTGTCCTGCGCTCCCTTGAATCCCACGCTGGCATCGATCAGTCCATGACCGGGTTCACGGGAAATCGGAACCTGGCCGAGTTCGTAGTAAACCGCGCTATTCCATGTCCAGTCGAGCTGGGCGTAATAGCCGATACGACTTCCAGGCAGCGTGTCCGCGTAATCGCCATTAAGCGAATACTTTATCTTGGGAGATTCAATCGCCTGCTGACCGTTGATGCTCTGAAATCCGGGGGCCGGATAATTGGGACAAGTGCCGCTTGCCAGTTGGGTGGAATTGCAGGTGTAGTTGAATCCCGAGTAGGCAGTATCATCATAGACAAAGCCTGCACCCAGCTTGAATTGTGGTGTCACGGCCCACGTTCCATCCGCCTCGACCCCTTTCGTTCTGAGGGTACCCGCGTTGATGAGAACGGGCGTGTATACGACCCCAGGCGCGATGATACCGAGCTGGACCCCTTGTATCCGTTCGTCGAAAACCGCGACGTTCATCGCAACGCGATTCTCCAGCAGCCGGACCTTCGCGCCGATCTCAACGGAGTCGGCAATTTCAGGTTTGATGATGGGATCCGCGCCCGGGAGCAGATTCTGACCGAGACTGGCCGCCGGCGCCTTGTAACCACGGGCGTAGGTGGCATAAAAATTCATGTTCTCGGCGGGCTCGAACTGCACGCCTGCGCGCCCGGATACGTTGTTGATGATATGAGCGGAGGCCCTGTCAACGGTCTGAACAGGCGGCGCGGCGAACACACCGGTTTGTTGATTGAACAGCGAAGCGGGCCCAAAATAATCGTCGCGATGGTAGTTGACGGACACACGCTCGTTCGTGAAGCGGACACCCCCGAAGACCTTGATCATTTTCGTCACCGCTACGGTTGAATCGGCAAATAGGGATGCCGTCCGATCCTGCAGCTCTGACCGCGGAAACTCGAGATTGAAAAACGGCACCCCCGGTGTCGCCCCCAACAGGCTTCCATCCAGAATGGTGGGAAGATCCAGGCTGTATCTTTCAGAATAAGATTGATAGTAGGCGCCGACAACCGCGTTGACCGGATCTGCAACATAGTTCAGTCGCGCTTCCTGCGACGCGTAGTGAAAATCATCGGGGTTATTTTTGTCGAAACCGAGGTTGACGCCCTGAAAGGGATACCCCCCCGCGCCCGGCGTAGGCGCACTGGTGCCGGCGATCACCGAGAAAGGCGTCAGATCTTCAGAAACTTGCAGATGCTCGTTGAATCTGCTGAAGCTCGTAATGGAAATAAAATTCAACTTGTCCGATATGGACCAATTCAGCGTGGCCGAGACGTTCCAGGATTTGTAGAGATCAATCGCGGGCTCATTCGTATTGATGGTTGGTACGCAACGGCAAATCGTCGCCGAGCCAATCGCGGCTTTTTGAGTCGCATAGCCGAATGCGTTCGCTCGGACCGGCACGAACTGTCCGGCGCTGCTATTCGCGTGCGAATACGTTCCCGAGAGAAGAAAGTCGGCTTTATCGCCCAGATCAAAATCGACTTTCAGATTCGCGCCATAGGATTTGGCTCCCAGAACGTCGGGCCCGGTGAGATTTTCAATGAGAGGTTTCTGGTCGTCATAGAACCCGTTGAAACGGAGGCGAATCGCATCGGTGATCGGTACATTGACCATCGTTTTGGTGCGGTATTCAGAGTCGTTGGTCGCCATGGCTTCGATAACGGCTTCGAATCTCCTCGTTGGAACCTTCGTGACGATATTGATCACGCCGGCGGTTGAATTTTTGCCGAATAGCGTCCCTTGCGGACCGTTGAGGATTTCGATGCGATCGATATCGGAGAGACTGGATATGAATTCGGCCTGGCGCGCGACCGCAACACCATCGACGACCATCGCCGTGCTCGGCTGTATTCCGGTCTGGAGTGCCAGCGAACTCACTCCGCGAAGTGAGAATGCGGTACTCAGGGCGGAGTAGCCGGTGGAGAAGTTGACCGTCGGCGCAATGGTGCCGAGGTCGCGAGTGTCGGAGATGGCTTTCGTCGACAGTTGATCGCCCGAGATTGCCTGCACGGAAATCGGAACGTCAATCAGCCTTTCAGACCGTCGTTGAGCAGTGACGATGATCTCCCCCATCTGCTCCTGTTGGGAGTCGGATTCCGATGTTGCGATCGGAGACGGCGGAGCGGACGGCTGGAGCTGCGCCATTGCAGCTCCAGCGGCTCCCATAAGCGCAAGGTGAGCAACGCTCAATGCGAGCCGTCGAAACGCCGGACTATTATTGAATACCATTTGCTTCCCCCGCCTCGTTCACTTACTTCACCTCGTCCCCTTTTATCCGGGGCGCGCCCTTGCATGGCGCCGTCGATTGCCGGCATTAATGCCACAAACCAGTCACTAGGAAACGGGGGTACGACGACCGAAGGCTAGAAATTGCATATGAAATAAATCCACTCGTCGAGCGGGTCCGGAACGTCGAACGCATTGACCGATTAGTTTAGGGTGGACCAACATGTGCTCCCATTCGTGACGCGAATTCTCGCCGCGCCAATCGGAGAATGCGATGGTTGCCCCACTGCGGCCTTACGACGGTATGGATATGCGCAGCCTCATCCAAGCCCAGGCAGTGCGCCACGGGAACAGTGCGTTCTTGATTTGGGAACCATTCGAGGGTGCGGCGAGAACATGGACCTATTCGGGGTTTTTTGAGGCCGTTCGAAACTTCGCGGCAGGTTTGCACGAGAAGGGACTCAGTCCTGGAGATCGCCTTCTGATCCACCTCGACAATTGCCCGGAATTCCTGATCGCGTGGCTGGGCTGCGCGTGGGCCGGCGTCGTCGGCGTCACATCCAACACAAAATTGAGCCGGGACGAACTGACCTACGTTGCGACCCACAGCAAAGTAGTCGGCGCGGTTACCCAACCCCGCCATGTGGCGATCGTCGAAGAGTCGACAGGCGAAGATTGCTGGATTGCTCTTGCTGAAAAGGATGCTGGTGCACCGTCCGCTGCATCGAATTTGTCACCGCGCGCCCTGCCATTTGGCGCGATCGGCGGCGACGCATCTCACCTCCCGGCACGCCCGCACGATCCGACGGCGCCATTTGCCGTGCAATACACCTCCGGCACGACGGCACGCCCGAAGGCGGTACTGTGGACCCATGCCAACGCATTGTGGGGCGCCGAGATGAGTGCCGTGCATGAAGACCTTGGCCCCAAAGATGTCCACCTTGTTCACCTGCCGCTCTTTCATACGAACGCTCAGGTCTACTCGGTGCTCGCCTCGCTGTGGGCTGGAGGAACCGTCGTCCTCCAGCCCAAATTCTCAGCCTCGCGATTCTGGCCCACATCGGTGAAGCATCGCTGCACGTGGACCTCGCTCGTGCGATTTTGCGTTCGCGCGCTCGAGGAGCACCCCGTACCGGAACACCACTACCGGTACTGGGGAATGCCCATATGCGAGCCTCCCAGCGACGCAAAGTTTCATGTGAAGACCATCGGCTGGTGGGGCATGACCGAGACGGTCACTCATGGGATAGTTGGCAGCACGCGGCTTCCCAACGTCCCGAATTCCATGGGACGGGCGGCGCCCGGCTACGAAGTGTTTGTACTGGATTCCGAGGGGCAAGCCGTCAAACCGGGCGCTGTGGGCGACTTGTTCATTCGCGGCGTTCCCGGCGTCTCGTTGTTTCAGGAATACGTCGATGATCCGGACGCGACGAGAGCGGCTTTTCGCAGCGATGGCCTGCTCATCACCGGCGACCGTGTGCGGGTCGGTGTCGACGGGGAACTCTACTTCGCCGACCGCAGCAAGGACATGCTCAAGGTCGGCGGCGAAAACGTTGCGGCATCGGAAGTTGAGCGCGTCATCCTCACGGTTTCCGGTGTTCGCGAAGTTGCTGTCGTGGGCCGGCCGGATGCCGCTCTGGGGGAGACGATCGTCGCCTTCATCATCCCCATGGCGGCAGCGGCTTCCGATGTCACACTCAAGGAACGCGCGGTGGAGGCATGCAGCATCTCCTTGGCGTCTTTCAAGCGTCCCGCGGAAATTCGCATCGTCGAAGCGTTTCCGCGCGCCACCTTGGAAAAAGTGTCCAAAGTTGAGCTCAGAAGAATGCTGCTGTCGGAGCAAGATCAGGCGGCAATCGAGAACCGCCCGCCGTAGCCCTCGCTGCGCCGGTCTCTCGTCCGCATGGATCGCTATTCGCGGGTGAGTTGCAGGTCGTCGAGGAGGCGTCGCTCCCGCCAATCCTTCAAGATGTCGATGTATTCGAAGGGACCGCCCCCGTAGGCCGTCGGGAATGCCTGCTTCGACAACGTCGAAAGGTCACCCTCGCCATTGAGGAAGCTTGGTGTGCAAGCGCGGATATAATCGACGTTCACCCTGGATTTTGCGGCGATGATCTCGCACCACTTGTCCTCGGCCTCCCGGGTGACTTCCATCACCTTGATTTTGTCGTGCAACATGCGCTTCGCGACTTCGGCGGCGTGAATGGCTTGTTCGCCAGTCATGTAGGGGAAATTAATGGTCGGCGAGCCCTGCCGCATACCGGCGACCATGAACAGATTGGGAAATCCATGCGTATAGATCCCATGCAGGGATCTCACAGCCTCTGACCATTTCTGGTCGAGGGTCTGCCCGCCGCGCCCGATGATCTCGAGTCCGCCGGCCTTGTGCGAGGTCGTCAGCAGTTCGAACCCGCTGGCGTAAATGATACAGTCGACCTCATAGGATCGGCCGCCGAAAACGATGGCATTCTCTGTGATCCGGTCCAAGCCCCGGCCCTGGGTGTCGATGAGCTTCACGTTCGGACGATTGAAGGTCGGCAGATAGTCGTCGTTGAAAGTCGGGCGTTTGCAGAACCGGTTGTAGTAGGGCTTCAGGGATTCCGCGGTGGCCGGATCTTTCACGATGGAATCGACCCGCGCGCGAACCCGCTCCATCTTCTCGATGTCGATCTTTTGATACAGCGCGGCCACCTGGCCGGGATCGGCGCCGGGTTCCGGCAGGGGTGGTGGGGCCCAGTGTTCCGTCCATTCGTCGTCGACCAGGTCCTCCCCGCTCCGGACGACTCCCGCGAGGATGCCATCGAAATTGGCCATCCGCGCCCGCTGCCAGCCGGGCTGCAGCGTGTTAACCCAATTAGGATCGGTGGGCTCGTTCCCGCGGACGCCGACGACCGCGGGCGTGCGCTGCACCACATAGAGCTGTTTCGCCCACTCCCCGAGCGGCGCCACGCATTGAACTCCCGAGGAGCCGGTTCCGATCAGGGCGACCCGCTTGTCTCTGAGATTGACCAGGTTCCCATTCGCATCGCCTCCGGTATAAGCATAGTCCCAGCGGCTGGAATGGAACGAATGTCCCTTGAAGGTCTCGATCCCGGGGATTCCTGGCAGCTTCGGGTAGTTTAGCGCGCCGTTTCCCACAAAGACGAAGCGTGCCCGGATCCTGTCGCCCCGGTTCGTGCTGACGATCCACCGGGCCGCGTCCTCGTCCCAGCGAACCTCGTTCACCCGCGTCTGGAACACCGCGTGCCGATACAGATCGAACTGCTTGCCGATGGCCCGGGCATGCGCCCGAATCTCCTCGGACTTGGCGTACTTCTCGGTCGGTATGTAGCCGGTTTCCTCGAGAAGCGGTATGTAGACGAAGGAATCCACATCGCACCGGCAGCCCGGATAGCGGTTCCAATACCAGACGCCGCCAAAGTCCCCGCCGGACTCGATGATGCGGATATCGTCGACACCGTTTTGCCGAAGGCGCAGCGCCGTCAGCATGCCGGACCAGCCGCCGCCGACCACCACCACATCGGGCTCGTCTTCCATGGGCGCGCGGTTCAAGGGCTCGACATAGGGATCTTCCAGGAAGTGTGCGAACTCGCCGTCGGTCCTTCGGAACTGCGCAAGCCCGTCGGCGCGGATGCGCTTGGCGCGTTCTACGTCGTACTTGTCGAGTAGAGCGATGTCGCGCGCCGACAAGGTCTGTGGTGCATGTTCGTCAGTCATCAATTCCTCCTGCGACGTCCGTATTGATATCACAATCCCATCGCGACGAAAGCGGGCGAACAGTTCGAAAGCAACAAATTGCATATGGAATAATTCCATTCGTGCCAGAGCCCGCCCTGCCCAAATGGCCACCCCGAGGCGCGCTCGACCGTTATTTCGAGCCTAAAAAATCTCCGGCGCAGCACCCGCCGCAACATCATTGCCGGCCGCCACCAAGGCGAGCCATGCATCGGCATGCGGCAATTCGCATTCGAAGAAGAAGCGGCAGGCGCGAAGTTTGCCTGCATAGAACGCCGAATCCTGGGCGGTCTGCGCGCACGCTTTTCCGGCAATGAGGCCCTGATCGAGCCACAGCCACGCGACGATGACATGGGAAAACGCCTGATGAAAATAGGTCGCGTTGTCGAATGCCCTCGTGCCTTCCCTCTCGCGCAACGCGCCGATCGTCTCTCTGATTCTTGTCCAGCATGCGGCCAGCGTGCGGGCATGGGCGGCGAGCGGCGGGACATCCATCGCGGCCGCGACGGTTCGACCGATGCGCTCCTGCGTCACGGCCAACCCCACGCCGTCGCCGCGCAGTATTTTGCGTCCCAGCAGGTCGATCGCCTGGATACCCGTCGTTCCTTCGTGTATCGGGTTCAACCGGTTGTCGCGATAAAGTTGTTCAACGTCGAAATCGCGCGTATAGCCATAGCCGCCATGCACTTGAATTGCAAGATCGTTTGCCGCGATCCCATATTCGGATGACCATGACTTGACGACCGGCGTCAGCAAACCGATCAAGGCTTGCGCTTCGGCGTCGTCATGCTCGTCGACGAGTTTTGCGCAATACAGACACAGCGCCAGCGCTCCCTCGGCATAAGACTTCTGCGCGAGAAGCATGCGTTTCACATCGGCGTGCCCGATGATGGGGATAGGCGCGCCGTCGCGTGTTCCGATCGGCCGGCCCTGCTGACGTTCACGTGCATATTGGAGCGCATGGCGATAGCCGCGGTAGCCGAGCGCCGCTGCGCCCAAACCGACGCCGATACGCGCCTCGTTCATCATCATAAACATCTGCTGCAGGCCGTCCCCCGCTTTGCCCACCAACCAGCCGATGGCCCCATCCCTTTCGCCGAAATTGAGCAAACAATTGGCGGTGCCGCGATATCCCATCTTGTGATTGAGACCGGCAACCGCGATATCGTTGCGGCTGGCATCGGGCAGAAATTTGGGCACTATGAACAGTGAAATGCCTTTCGTGCCTTCCGGAAGCAAATGATCGTCGCGTGGAATTTTGGCCAGCACAAGGTGGACGATATTTTCCGAGGCGTCGTGATCGCCGGCGGAGATCCACATCTTGTTGCCGGTCAGGCGGTACCTGAAACCCAGAGCATCTGCGCCATCCGGCTGGGCACGGGTACGAATATCGGCGAGGCTCGACCCGGCCTGGGGCTCCGACAGACACATCGTTCCGAACCAGCGGCCTGCGATCTGCGGGCGGGCAAAAGCATCGATCTGTGCCGACGTGCCGAAGGCCGCGATGAGCCGGGCATTGGCGACCGTCAGCATTGCATAGGCGACCGTCGAAATATTGGCGGCGGCAAATATCGCAAAAGCGGCCGAGCAGGCGAGATAAGGCAGGCCCATGCCCTCGACCCCGGGTGCGAAGCCTGCCGAAAAAAAGCCAAGCTCGGCGTATCGCGCGAGCGCGTCGCGAATGGCGGGGAGAATGTGAACGCCATCGTCGTCCACCTGGGGCTCGCGTTGATCGGCTTGCTTGTAGTGCGGCAGGAAATGGGCGACTGCGAACTCTTCCGCCAAATTGAGCATGGCGTCGACGGTCTCGCGTGAATGTTCCGCAAAGGCCGGACGCTCGAACAGGGTCTCCATCCCGAGCCATTCAAAGAGAAGGAAGTCGAGATCGCGGCGAACGATGAGTGGCTCGGTCATCTTAAGATCTCGCTAAATGATGCTCGCCCCGCCGTCGACGACGATGACTTGGCCGGTGATGTGGCCACCGGCATCCGAGGCGAGCAGCAACACGGGCCCTTTGATATCGTTTTCGTTACCGAGCTTTCCGAGCGGCGTTTGCTCAATCATCCGGACGCCATGTTTGACGAGCGTCGATGCCGTCATTTTCGAGACGAAGAATCCCGGCGCGAGGGCGTTGACGCGAATGTTCTTCGGTCCCCATTCGGCGCCCAGGGCGCGCGTCATGTTGATGACGGCTCCCTTGGCAGTGTTGTAGGCGATCGTTCCGCCGCGCGAGGGGTGATGGCCGAGCAATCCCTCGACCGAGGCAACATTGATCACGGCCCCTTTGCCCTGCGGAAGAAACGCCGCGCGTGCGACAGCCTGGGTAAGCAGGAACAGGCCGGTGACATTGAGGTTGACCACCTTGTTCCACCCTTCAAGCGGATAATCTTCGGCCGGAGCCCCCCATGTCGCACCAGCATTGTTGACCAGGACGTCGATCCGGCCGAATTGCGCCATGACCCGCTTGACGATTTCGTCCGCCGCATCCACGCTGCTGAGATCGGCGACGAAAAGATGCGCCGAAATTCCAAGCTCCGCGAGATGAGCGGCTGCGCGGTTGAGTTCCGCTTCCTTGCGCGCGATGAGCGCGATGGTGGCGCCATATTCGCCGAGCGCCTCGGCTGCTTGGAGTCCGAGGCCGCGCGAACCGCCGGTGACCAGCCCCACGCGCCCCGTCAGGTCAAACAGTCTCGCAAGCGGCACACTCATCGAGCGAGCGAACCAAAAGTCGCGTTCCGCGCTACCAGGTCAATGAGCAGCGGCGCGGGCGTCCAGGACCAGCCATTGGCCCCGGCAGCGAATCCCTCGAATACCGCCTCAATCACGAGGTCGGCATCGGCGGCGGCATTGATCGTGTCTGAAGGAGTGAGGCAGTTCATCCGGTGCTCCGCCGTTCGCGCCGGCAGCCGCCCCTTCTCGATGTCGCGCGCGAATGCGGCGCGGATTCTTTTCACCGCCGCGTCAAGCGCATCGCTCCGCGTTTCGATGAGCGTCACGGCAAGATCGGCATTGAGCAGCGCAGTGGCAATGCCGGTGCCCATCAGGCCGGCGCCAACGACCGCCACCGATGTGACGGCCACCCGGTCCGCATTGTCGACTTGGACCAACATGAGGTACCCCTCACCTTCCGGTGAAGCGCGCCGGCCGCTTTTCCAGAAACGCAGCCACACCCTCGCGGTGATCGGCGGTGCGTCCCGCATCGCGCTGAAGAACGCGCTCGCTGTCGAGCTGTGGCCCGAAGCCTGTTTCGAGCGCGTCCCAGCACATCTTGCGGATTGCCGACAGCGCCTTGGCGGGTCCGGCGGCGAGTTCGTCCGCCAAGGCGAGCGCCGTGTCCTCAAGAGCTTCGGAGGGCACGACCCGGTTGATCAGTCCCCATTCAAGGGCTTTCGCAGCGGATATCTTGTCGCCGAGCAGCATCATCTCCATGGCGCGGGCCCGGCCTGCGGCGCGAGTAAGCAGAAAGGCTGAACCACCGTCCGGCACGAGACCGATCCGCCGGAAGGCCTGCAGAAAATAACTGCCTACCGCAGCAATGACCAGGTCTCCAGCAAGAGCGAGCGCGCATCCGAGCCCTGCGGCGGCTCCGTTGACCGCCGTGATGAAAGGGATGGGCAGCGCCCTCAATTGCAGCATCAGAGGACTGTAATGTGTCTTCAGGACCGCGCCCGCATCGTAATCCGGCGCGCTGACATCGAGACCACCAAGATTGGCGCCCGAACAAAACCCCCGTCCCGCGCCGGTGAGGATAAGCGCACGTGATGAGGTACCGGCCATATCCAACGCATCGCGAAGCTCTTCCGCCATTTCGGGCGAGGCGGCATTCAGCGTTTTCTGATCATTCAAGCGGATGATCGCGACATCTCCACGCGTTTCGCAACCGATCTTCGAATAAGTCATGGAGATGGTTCCTGGCTTTATACCCGCTCAATGATGATCGCCGGGGCCATGCCGCCACCGGCACACATGGTAACCAACCCACGCTTCAGATCGCGACGCTCGAGCTCGTCGAGCATGGACCCGATCAGGATCACGCCCGTAGCTCCGATGGGGTGACCGAGGGCTATCGCACCGCCGTTGACGTTCACCTTCGCGCGATCCAGTTGCAGCTCTCGAATGAATCTCTCCACGACAACGGCAAAGGCTTCGTTGACCTCGAACAAGTCGATGTCGTCGAGGGTGAGCCCGGCCTTGGCCAGAACCTTGCGCGCGGCGGGGACCGGCGCGTTCAGCATCAGGGTCGGATTGTCGCCCATGTTCGCCATTGCCACGACACGTGCACGCGGCTTCAGTCCATGCGCCTTGGCGTAACCTCGAGAGGCCAGCAGAAGGGCGGCGGAACCATCAACGACGCCCGATGAATTGCCTGCATGGTGCGCGAACACGATGTCCAAATCGGGATATTTCTGGTGAATCAGCTTGCGATAGGTCACCCCGGTGGCATCAAGGGGGACATCCGCAAGCGCTTCGAATGCGGGCTTCAAGCCGCCGAGCCCCTCGCGCGTCGTCTGGGGGCGAGGGTACTCCTCCCGATCGAGCGCAAGGCGGCCGTCTTCATGATGCACAGGGATCAAGCTGCGCGCAAAGTAACCGGCGCCGATGGCCTTGGCCGCGCGTTGTTGGCTCAACAGGGCAAGATCATCGAGGGCCTCGCGTGAAATACCTTCCAGCGTTGCGATCGCATCTGCGCAGATTCCTTGTTGCGGCTGAGGATGCAGAACCCGGAGATGCAAATTGCCGTTGTCCAACAGCCGCGGACCCTCATCCGTGCCACGGCGGGTCGTGATGGACATCATTTCCGTTCCACCGGCGACGACCAGGTCCTCCATGCCGGACATGATCGAGGCCGCGGCAATCGCAGCGGCGCTCAGCCCCGAGCCGCAGAATCTGTCAAGCGTCACGCCGCTCGAGCGCACATCGTAGCCGGCGTCGAGCGCGGACATTCGCCCGAGATCATTGCTGTGCACGCCGCGCTGCGCGTTCGTTCCCCAGACCACGTCATCGACGTCGGCGGTATCGATGCCGTTCCGTTCCACGAGCGCCTTGAGGACGGCCGCGCCCAATCGTTGAGGATGGATTTCGGCCAGCGCCCCTTTGCCGGCTTTACCGATGCCGCGAGGTGTTCGACAAGCGTCGATGATCAGTGCATCAGTCATGATTTGCCGAACTCCATTTGCTTGCCTGGGAAGCACGTTAGTTCAAGCCAAGCAAATCGGTCAATGCGCCGGCGGTTGTACACGCCCAACGAATCGAGTTTATTTCATATGCAATCTCTCGCGCAGGTTTTGCTCAATTATTTTCGGGGCGGCTGATTTATGGCATGAATGCGTTGCGGCAGACCCGCCCCGGATGAACTGGAAAGGAGCGCTCGTGAGCGAACAAGCATTTGACGAAGTGATCGAACGGTTTCTCAAGGCAATTGAAACCTGCAATGAGGCCGCCCTGCATGAAGTTTACCGGGACGACATTGTGATTTGGCATTCCTTCACCAATGCCACCATGGCAAAAGACGCGAGCATCGCCATGCTGGCGGGGCTTTGGCGAGACGGCATTCGAATCCGCTATATGTTCGACGATCAACTCGTAGCCGGAAACCGCGGCGTGCGGCGGCATCGGGTCGAAGCAACGACCCGGGGCGGCCGGCGCGTTGTGATGCACGTGGCCATGTTTGCCACCGTCGCGGATGGCCAAATCATTCGGCTTGACGAGTATGTCGATTCGAAAGAGGTCGAAGCTCTCGGCGCCGCCACCGCGGCTGACCTAAAAGTCGGTTAGGTAGGCGGCAACGCATAGGCGCGCCTTTGATTTATCCATCGACATCGTGAAATGGTAGGTGAGTTTTTTGCCGCCAAAACGGCGGGCGCCGCAACGGATGGAGTTATTTCATATGCAATTTCTCGCTTCGGTATGGCTCACCTACTGTCGCGGCGACTGACTTATGGCTTTAATGCTCCATGGCGTTACTGCGGGGAGTCTGATGAAGCTGGCGAACTTCAACATCGACGGTCGGTCCGAGATCGGTTTGGTAGACGGAGCGCGAATGATCTCCCTAACGCGGGCACTCCCCCGCCTCCCTGTCTCGATGGTGGATATCATTGCGCAATGGGAGGCCGTGCGGCCGGCGATCGGCGAACTACGCCAGGCCGCTGCGCCGAGTTACCCGCTCGCCGATGTGGTCTTGCGCGCTCCGATCGACCGGCCCGGCAAAGTGATGGCGATCGGATTGAACTATGCCGATCACGTGGCAGAAACGGGTGCGCAGAGGCCCGCACATCAGATTTGGTTCAGCAAGATGGGAAACAGCGTGCATGCGCCCTACGCACCGATCAAGCTGCCTCGCGTGTCGAACGCCGTCGACTACGAGGCGGAACTTGTCTTCATTATCGGGACAGGAGCACGATACATTTCCAAGCAAGCGGCGCCGCGGCATGTCTTCGGTTACTGCGTCGGCAATGACGTCACTGCGCGCGACTGGCAGCGCAGAACGGCTCAATGGGTATTGGGCAAGTCGTTCGACACGCATGGGCCCTTTGGCCCATGGATCACGACGGCGGATGAGATTGGCGATCCTCATCGGCTCGGCATCCGAACGCGGGTCAACGGAGAACTGCGCCAGGAGTCGAACACCCGGGAACTCATCTTCGATGTGTTTGACCAGATTGCACATCTGTCGGAGGTAATGACGTTGGCGCCGGGAGATGTGGTGTTCAGCGGCACGCCGGGCGGGGTCGGCGCACTGATGAAGCCGCCGGTGTTCCTGCGGCACGGGGACCGCGTGCAGTGCGAGATTGACGAGCTGGGGATGATCGAGGCCGTGTGCGAGGCAGAGTGAAGTCGGGCAACCAGCGCTTTTAACCGGAGGATGTGTCGATGATTGCAATTGAGGATGTCGCCTATATCCGTGTTGCCGTGGATGATCTGGAAGCGCAGGAGCGTTTCCTGCTCGACTTCGGCATGCATCGGGTCCACCGTACCGATCGAGCGCTTTACATGCGCGGCGCGGGAACGCAGCCCGTGATCCATATCTCGGAACTCAGGACCGACGACTACCGTCCGGGGATCGGACTCATTGCGGCTTCGCCGGGGGAATTGGAGAAAATCGCGCTAACGCTCGGTGCCGCCGTGGAGCAAAATGCGGAGCCGGGCGGCGGAAAGATAGTTCGGACTACTGATCCCTTCGGCTTTCAGGTGGAGATTGTGCACCGTCCGCCGGTCGAAGCCCTGCCGGCGCGCCAGATCAAGCCGGGCAATTTTGGAGCCGACCGCTCCCGCTATGGCCGGTTCAACGCGAAGCAGCATTTCGAGCGCGGTCCCTCCCATGTGCTGCGGCTGGGCCACGTCGTATTGATAGTCCCGAGTTGCAATGAGGCGTTTGACTGGTACGCGCAGCATTTCAATTTCAAGATCTCGGACAGCTACCACGCGCCGAACGACCCGGCGCGGCACATGGTCGTATTCGCGCGCTGCGGACTTGGGCAGAGGTTCACCGACCACCATACATTGGCATTCGTCGATTCGTCGGCATTCAAGGAGTTGCCCGAGCGTGGTTTTGAACACAGCGCGTACGAGGTTCTTGATTGGGATGATGTCGCGCTCGGCCATGACTTTCTGACGAGTGCCGGCCACAGGCACACGTTCGGCATTGGCCGCCACATCGCGGGCGGCATGGTGTTCGACTACTGGCGCGACACCGCCGGCAACAAAGTGGAGCATTGGGCGGACGGCGACCACGTCAACGACGACTACGAGCGGTGGCACGTGCCCGCAGGAACGGTCCCATTCCAGAGCTGGGGGCCGAAGCCCTCCGCCGATTTCTTCGTTCATCGTCCGGCGCCATCCACCAAGCATCGCTGACGCGAGGGCTCGCGTGATCCACCTCTACCATTGCGCCGACGCACGGTCATTCCGGCCGCTCTGGGCACTGGAGGAGATGGGGCTCGGCTATGAGTTGACGGTGATGCCGTTTCCGCCTCGCTACCGGGCCAAGGAGTTCATGGCGGTCAACCCGCTGGGCACCATCCCCGTGCTCGTGGACGGCGACACCTTCATGACCGAATCCGCGGCCATTGTGCAGTACCTGGCCACTCGCCATGGCCCCAGCCCGCTCGCGGTTGATGTCGGCGATTCGGCCTATGGGGCTTGGCTCAACTGGTTGCATTTCGGCGAGGCGACACTGACCTTTCCCCAGACGCTGGTGCTACGTTACCGCCGCCTCGAGCCCGGCAGGGCTGAGGTGGTCGCCGACGACTACGCCAAGTGGTTCCTCTCACGACTGCGCGCCGTCGATCGGGCGCTGCAGGACGCGGAGCATCTGTGCGCCGGGCGGTTCACTGCAGCCGACATTTCGGTGGGCTATGCGCTGTTGCTCGCCGAGCAAGTGGGGCTCGACGCCAAGTTCACTCCGGCTATCGCAGCCTACTGGGCCAGGCTCCAGGCCCGATCCAGCTTCAAGTCTGCGAAGTCGGCGCAAGTAAAACATGCGCCTGTGGGCGCCGAGGCCTTTCAATGGCAGACGTAGTCATTCGCGGAGGGTTGGTGTTCGATGGCCAGGCCGGCCCAGCCGTACGCGCCGACATCGCCATCGAGGGCGATCGCATCGTTCAAATTGGGACCGTCACGGCCCGAGGCCGCGAGGAGATCGACGCCGCCGGACTCATCGTCACGCCGGGTTGGGTCGACATCCACACCCACTATGACGGCCAGATCACCTGGGATTCGCGAATGACTCCCTCGTCGACCCTCGGTGCCACCACCGTCGTCGCCGGCAACTGTGGCGTAGGCTTCGCGCCGGTGCGGCCGGGCGACAAAGACTCGCTGATCCGGCTCATGGAAGGCGTGGAGGACATCCCCGGCGCGGCGCTGCATGCGGGCCTGTCTTGGGAATGGGAGAGCTTCGCCCAGTATATGGACGCGGTCGACCGTTTGCCGCACGACATCGATGTGGCGGTCCAGGTGCCGCACGCGGCGCTGCGGGTCTACGTCATGGGCGAACGCGGGGCCAACCGCGAACCCGCGACCGCGGAGGAGAACGCGCGCATGCGGGCGCTGACCCGCGACGCCGTTCGCGCCGGGGCGCTGGGCTTCTCGACCACGCGGACCATGCTCCACCGCACGGCAGACGGTGACTTGACACCGACCGTCGGCGCGGCTCGGGCCGAGATGGAGGCCATTGCCCGCGGCCTGGCCGATGCCGGCTCCGGCGTACTGCAATGGGTCAGCGACTTTTCCGATATGGATGGCGAGTTCCAGCTCATTCGCGACCTGACGCGGATCGCCGGCCAGCCGCTTACTTTCTCGATGGTCCAGGGCGACGCGATTCCCGACCAGTGGCGTGAGCTGATGCGGCGCCTCGATCAGGCGGTGGCCGACGGCTTCCCGATCAAGGCCCAGGTCGCTGGTCGGCCGGTCGGCCTGATGCTGGGTCTGCAGGGCTCGGTCCACCCCTTCATCAGCCGCCCGTCGTTTCAGGCGATCGCCGACAAACCGCTCGCGGAGAAGGTCGCTGCCATGCGCGATCCGGCCTTCCGCGCGCGGCTCATCGCCGAGCCGCCCGACAAGGGTCACCCGTTCATCAACTCGCTCGCGGGCGCGTATCACAAGATGTACGCCGTCGTTGACGAGGTGAATTACGAGCCGGATCCGGCGACCAGCCTGGGCGCCAAGGCCAAGGCGGTGGGCGTCAACCCGGACGAACTGGTCTACGACGCACTGATTGCCGACGAGGGCCGCGCCTTCCTCTTCTTTCCGATGCACAACTATGTCGAGGGAAGCCTCGACAACGTACGGACTATGCTGGCCAATCCCAATACATTGTCGGCGCTCTCCGATGGCGGTGCTCACGTGGGCGCGATCTGCGACGTCAGTCTGCCCACTTTCATGCTCACCCACTGGTGCCGCGACCGCACGCGCGGTCCTCGCTTCGGCCTTGCCGAGACCATCCGCTCCCAGACCAAGGACACCGCCGAGGCCGTGGGTCTCAACGACCGCGGCGTGATTGCGCCCGGCTACCTCGCAGATTTGAACGTCATCGATTTCGACAGGCTGAAACTCAAGGTTCCCTACATGGTCTACGATCTGCCCACCGGTGCACGCCGGCTGATGCAGGATGCCGACGGCTATGTGGCCACCCTCAAATCGGGCCGGGTCATCTATCGTGAGGGGCAGGCGACCGGCGCTCTACCCGGCCGCCTGATTCGTGGCCGGCAGTCCGCGCCCCGGCCCCAAGCGTTGAAGTAGCGCGGCCATGACGCCGCTGATTATCGAAGCGGCCCTAAACGGGAGCACGTCCAAGGCGCGCAATCCGAATACGCCCAAATCGCCGGAGGAGATCGGGGACGATGCCCTTGCATGCCTGGCCGCCGGCGCCGCCATTGTCCATACTCATATCGAGGACTTCGAAAGCTCCGGCGACGCGGCCGTCGAAGAATATATGAAAGGCTGGACTCCGGTACTGGCCGAAAATCCGCACGCCATTCTCTATGGAACCGTAGCGAACGGGCGCACGCCGGAGGAGCGTTTCGGTCACTACCGCGGCCTGGCCAAGGCCGGCATGCGCATGGGCACCATCGATCCCGGCTCGGTCAACCTCGCCATTCACGGCGAGGATGGGTTGCCCGGATCGGTGTCGTTTGTCTACCGGACGTCGTTCAAGGATATTGCGGCCCTGGTCGACCTGCTGACGGAATGCCGCCTCGGGCCATCGATCGCCATCTACGAACCGGGTTTCCTGCGGGCAACCCTGGCCTATGAAAAGGCCGGCCGTCTGCCCGCCGGCGCCTTCGTGAAGTTCTATTTCGCCGGCCCCTACAACTTTCTCGACGGCCGCAGAAGCAACGTGACCTTCGGACTCCCGCCGACGGGAAAGGCACTCGACGCGTATCAGGAGATGATGGACGGTTCAGCTCTGGCCTGGGCGGCCTCGGTCCTTGGCGGAAGCGTCGCCGCCACGGGCATCGCTCGCGCCGCCATCGAGCGCGGCGGCCATGTCCGTGTAGGCCTCGAGGACTACTGCGGCGAAGATCAGCCCACCAACACCGATCTGATCACGGAGGTGGTGGAGATCGCGCGCGCCGTCGGCCGTCCCATCGCTACATCGGACGAAGCAGCACGCATTCTCGGCCTTCCGCGATGAGCGCCACGGAATTATTGCATATGCAATTTGTCGCGACGGTCTCGTTCACCTCGTTCATGTTCCGCACGCGCCGATTAAGCTACTCAAATTCAAGTCAATCGGCGGCATCGCCAATGTACGACCCAGTTGACATGCATAGGATCTCTCATGCCCCCCCTGGTCTCGCAGCTCATTCGCGAGAGTGACGCGTTTCAGCGTAATCGCGACGCCCACCTCGATCTGATCGCCCGGTTCCGTCGCCTGGAGGACAAGGTTAGAGAAACTTCCGGGCGATCGGCAGCCAAATTCCACAAGCGGGGCCAATTGCTCCCGCGCGAACGGTTGGACTTGCTGTTGGACCGGGATGCCCCGTTCCTCGAGTTGTCGACGCTGGCCGGACTCGGTTGCCATGAGGATGACGGCGAGGAGAACGTCCTTGGCGGCGGCAACATCATCGGCATCGGCATGGTCTCGGGTTCGCGGGTGATGGTCATCGCTTCCGACTCGGGCATCAAGGGCGGCGCGAACCATCCGTGGGGGGTCGAGAAGCAGATCCGCGCCCAGGAAATCGCCCTGGAGAACAAGCTTCCTCTGATCAACCTCGTGGAGAGCGCCGGCGCGAACCTGTCGCTGGCACCCGAGATGTTCGTGCGCGGCGGCGCCAGCTTCGCCAACCTCGCGCGCCTGTCCGCGGCCGGACTTCCCGTGATCTCCGTGGTCCACGGCTCCTCGACCGCCGGCGGCGCGTACCAGACCGGGCTTGCCGACTACGTGGTGCTCGTGCGTGGCCGTTCCAAAGTCTTTCTCGCCGGACCGCCGCTGCTGAAGGCGGCGACGGGCGAAATAGCCGATGACGAGAGTCTCGGCGGCTCTGCCCTGCATTACGAGACCACCGGCGTCGGCGAATACCTGGCGGAAAACGACGCCGACGCCATCCGTATCGGCCGCGAGATTGTCGCGAAGCTGCGCTGGGACCAGGACGAAGTCGGCCGTGCAGCCCGCGCCTGGTCACCGCCGCGCTACGAAGCCGAGGAAATCCTGGGCCTCGTCACGGTCGATTACCGCAAGCCCTATGAGGTGCGTGAACTGATCGCGCGTCTCGTCGACGACAGCGACTGGCTCGACTTCAAGCCTGCCTATGGCCCGCACACCGTCTGCGGGCATGCAGCCATCGAAGGACGGGCTGTGGGCATCATCGCCAACAATGGGCCGATCGACGCCAGCGGCGCCACCAAGGCCGCGCAGTTCGTCCAGCTCTGCTGTCAGTCGCGCACGCCCATCCTGTTCCTGCAGAACACCACCGGCTTCATGGTCGGGGTCGATGCGGAACGGTCGGCCATCGTCAAGCACGGCTCCAAGATGATCCAGGCCGTGACCAACGCCGATGTGCCGAAGATCACGATTCAGATCGGCGGAAGCTTCGGGGCGGGCCACTACGGCATGTGCGGCCGCGGCTTCGCCCCGCGCTTCCTGTTCGCCTGGCCAAACAACCGGGTTTCGGTGATGGGCGGGGAGCAGGCCGCGAAGGTGTTGTCGATCGTCGCCGAGGAAGGCGCGCGGGCGCGCGGGATCGAGCCGGACAAACCCAAGATCGACGCCTCGGGCCGCGCCGTCATGGAGCTCTACGAGCGCACCTCATCGGCGCTTTACGCCACTGCCCGCATCTGGGACGACGGACTGATCGATCCGCGCGACACCCGCCAGGTCGTCAGCATCTGCCTCGCCACGGCGGCAGAGGGTGATCGGCGCCGGCCGCGGCGCAACAGCTTCGGCATTGCGAGATTCTGATGACGATTCGTTCCACGACGATGCTTCCCACGACGCGCGTACTCGTGCTCGAACGCCAAGGCGCGCAACTTTTCATGACTATGAACGATCCCGCGACACGCAACGCGCTCAGTGCGGCGATGTTGGCGGATTTGGAGGCTGTCCTCGCCGCCACTCGTGACGATCGGACCCTACGCGCGCTGATTTTGCAGGGTCGCGACGGGATGTTCTGCGCGGGCGGAAATCTGAAGGGAGCGCTCGGGGAGGCGGCGCCTGCGGCAGACGCCGGTGATCCGGTGCACGAGGAGAATCAGCGCGGCGGACGGCTGTTCCACGATCTCAATCGCCACCCCATGGCTGTCATCGCCCTGGTCGACGGGCCAGCCATGGGAGGTGGTCTCGGTCTGGCCTGCTGCGCCGACATCGTTGTCACGACGCCGCGCGCGCGCTTCGCTCTATCCGAAACCAGTCTCGGTCTGACGCCGGCGCAAATCGCCCCCTTCGTCATCAACCGGATTGGACTGGCGGCCGCGCGGCGATTGGCGCTGACCGGTGCGCGTTTCGACGGCGCCGTGGCCGCGGCGATCGGACTGAGCGATCACCATTGTGAAAGTCCGGAGCGTGCGGCGGACACCGTGCAACGGTTGCTGGCCGACGTCGGGCGCTGCGGGCCGCACGCCAACGCCATCACCAAGGCGCTGCTATTGGAGGTTGCGGCGATCGACCGCGACGACCTGATCCGGCGCGCAGCCGATGCCTTCACCGCATGCCTGCGGAGCGACGAGGGCCGCGAGGGAATCGCTGCCTTCATCGAAAAGCGGCGTCCCCTCTGGGCGGACGTCGTCTGATGCCTGCCTTCACCAAGCTGCTGGTGGCGAACCGCGGCGAGATTGCCTGCCGCGTCATCGCAACCGCACGTGCGAAGGGGTATCGCACCGTCGCCATCTACAGCGAGGCGGACGCGGACGCCCTGCACGTGCGCCAGGCCGATGAAGCCGTGCTGATCGGCCCCGGGCCTGCGGCGCAATCCTATCTCGATATCGAACGGGTCATCGCCGCCGCGCAGCGCACCGGCGCAGACGCATTGCATCCGGGCTATGGCTTCCTCTCTGAACGAGCGGCATTCGCAGAAGCCTGCGCCGCCGCGGGCCTGACCTTTGTCGGCCCGGATCCCGAGGCGATCCGGATCATGGGTGACAAGGCGGAATCCAAGCGCCGAATGCTTCAGGCGGGCGTACCTTGCGTGCCGGGATACCTGGGCGAGCAACAGCTTGACAGCGTCTTCATGGGCGAGGCCGAGCGCATCGGATATCCCATCATGGTCAAGGCGTCAGCGGGCGGCGGCGGCCGCGGCATGCGCCTGGTGCATGAGGCGGGAGCGTTACCGGCCGCGCTTCAGACCGCACGATCGGAAGCACAGGCCGCGTTCGGCGACGGACGGCTGCTGCTCGAGCGCGCCGTCGTCGAGCCGCGCCATGTCGAAATCCAGGTGTTCGGGGACCGGCACGGCAACGTGATTCATCTGGGCGAACGCGACTGTTCAGTCCAGAGGCGCCACCAGAAAGTCGTCGAGGAAGCGCCCTCGCCGGCCGTCAACGCCGAGCTGCGGGCTCGCATGGGCCAAGCGGCGGTACGCGCCGCCGCGGCGATCGGCTATGTCGGTGCGGGCACGGTGGAATTTCTGCTGGCGCCCGACGACGCCTTCTACTTCCTGGAGATGAACACGCGCCTGCAGGTGGAGCATCCGGTCACCGAAATGGTCACCGGCTTCGATCTCGTCGCGCTGCAGCTCATCGTCGCCGAAGGCAAGCCGCTGCCGGTCACCCAGGAGAAGGTCACGCTTTCCGGCCATGCCATCGAGGTCCGCCTGTACGCCGAAGATCCCGCCGGCGATTTCCTGCCGCAAACGGGCGACATCGCCGTGTGGCAGCCGGCGATGGGCGACGGCGTGCGGATCGACCATGGTCTTCGGGTCGGCGCGGCGGTCAGCCCGTTTTACGACCCCATGCTCGCGAAGTTGATCGCGTGGGGCGCGGATCGGGATGAAGCCCGGCGGCGCCTGCTGCGCTGTGTGGAGGACAGCCGCCTTTTCGGCGTCGCCACCAATCGCGCCTTTCTGGCCGCAACGCTGCGCAATCCGGAATTCGCCGCGGGCAAGGCAACCACCGGCTTCATCGCGCGCCAGTTTCCCCAAGGCTTTTCCGACAGATCGCCGCCGGCCTGGGCCACCGCGCTCGCAGCGGCTCTGTTTGCGGACGGTCAAGGGTCCGGATGGAGATCCAATCGTTGGTCATCGCATCTGGTCAAATTGGCGAGCACCGCGGGCGAGTCCGAATGGCGCGCGGCGCGCCGCGGCACGGCCTGGGAGGTCGCATCCGGCGACGCGGCGTTCGCGATTCATTTGCTGGGCCGAGATGCGGCAGACGTCGTCGTCCTGATCGACGGCCACCGTTTCGGCGTCGGCGCGCACGCCGAGCTCGGGGAAGTACCGCGTCTCCAGCTCGACCTGAACGGCACCATCCACACCTTCGAAGATCGAAGTCTTGCCCAACCGGCTTCGGTGCAGGACGCGCGCGCCGGCGGCGCACTTCGAGCGCCGATGAACGGCGCGGTGACGCAGGTTTTCGTCTCCGTGGGCGACCCGGTGAAGCGGGGTCAGCCGCTGCTCGTGCTGGAGGCGATGAAAATGGAACACTCGATCCTCGCGCCCGTCGACGGGTTCATTGAGGCGATCGCCGTAGCAAAGGGCGCACAGGTCGCAACGCGCGACACCCTCGTCGTCATCGCGGCGGAGCTTGCCACGTGAGCAAGACGATTCGAATCGCAGGCGCCTCCGGCTTCTGGGGCGACAGTGCCATCGCGTTGCCCCAACTCCTGCGCGAACCGCTGGACTATGTCACTTTTGATTTTCTGGCCGAAATCACCATGTCGATCATGGCGCGCGCGCGCGCAAAGGATCCGCAAGCCGGCTACGCGATGGATTTCGTCGACACGATCGGCAGTCACGCCGTGCGGCTTGTCGACCAGAACGTCAAGGTCATCGCCAATGCCGGCGGCGTGAACCCGCTCGCCTGCGCGCGCGCGCTCGAACAACGCCTCGCCGCCGTGGGCGTAGAGCTCAAGGTCGGCGTGGTTGTCGGCGATGATCTTCTGGATCGCGCGGCGCAGTGGCGCGCCGAGGGACGCCGCGAGATGTTCACCGGCGCCCTGATGCCGGAGCGGCTGCTGAGCCTCAATGCTTACCTGGGCGCTGAACCGATCGCCGCGGCGCTCGCGGCGGGCGCGGATGTCGTGGTCACGGGCCGCTGCGTCGACAGCGCATTGACGTTGGGTGCCTGCCTCCATGAGTTCGGTTGGGGCCGCGAGGATCTCGATTGTTTGGCCGGTGGCTCGCTCGCCGGACATATCGTCGAGTGCGGTGCGCAGGCGACCGGCGGCATCCACACCGATTGGGAGAAGACCGGCGACTGGGCGAACATCGGCTATCCGATCGTCGAGGTCTCAGCGGACGGAAGCTTCACGCTCTCTAAGCCGCGGAACACCGGAGGCCTGGTCTCGATAGGAACTGCGGCTGAGCAGATGGTTTATGAAATCGGCGACCCGGCCGCTTACGTCCTGCCCGATGTGGTCTGCGACTTCACTCAAGTGAGCATCCGCGAAGCGGGCCGGCATAGAGTGCATTTTTCGGGTGCGCGGGGACGGCCGCCGACGCCGACTTACAAGGCCAGCGCCACATGGAGCGATGGCTTTCGGGTCGGCGCCTACTACATGATTGCCGGCATCGACGCGGCGGCCAAGGCCGACAAGGTAGCCGACGCCGTTTTCCGCCGCAGCGCTGTGATGCTCCGCGAGCAGCATCTGCCCGCCTTCACCGAGATCAGCCATGAGGCGATCGGCTCCGAATCGACCTACGGGCCGGCATCGCGCGCACGCGGGACTCGCGAGGTGATGCTGAAGCTGGCGGCTAAAAATCCCTCGCCGCGGGCGCTGGAGATACTCGTGCGCGAATTCACCTCCGCGGGCACCTCCATGGCGCCGGGCTTCACCGGTCTCGGCGGCAATCGCCCCAAGGTGATGCCGGTCGTCCGGCTCTTCTCCCTCCTCGTTCCCAAGGACGAGGTCGATGTGCAGGTGCTGGTTAGCGAGACGGGCGGGCCCATTGCCGATGCGTGCGGACGCGGAGACGGACTCGTCACTTTGTCACCGCCACCGGAGAGTGCGGCCAAGGAGCCATTGGCTCCCGCGACCGAGACCGTCCCTCTGATCCGGCTGGCTTGGGGTCGCAGCGGCGACAAGGGCAATGTCGCCAATATCGGGATCATCGCCCGGCGAGCGGAGTACCTGCCCTATATTCGCGCCGCGCTGACGCCGCAGGCCGTCGCGACGGTCTTCGCGCATTACCTGGAAGGACCGGTGCAGCGTTTCGATCTGCCGGGCTCACACGCGATTAATTTTCTTCTGCATGACGTGCTCGGCGGCGGCGGCACTGCCTCCCTGCGCAATGACCCCCAGGGCAAAGCCTATGCGCAGATTCTGCTCGAGCATCCGATCCCGGTGCCCGCCGGCCTCATCAAAGACTGAATGACGCTCGTGCGCCATTCCATCTATTACACCTGTGATTCGATTAGCGGCCACGCCCGAAATGATCTTCGTTAAATTAGCCGAAGCATATTGATGATCATCAGCGGAGAGAATCCATGCAGGACGTCGCCAGCGGAAAAACGGGAATGAAGGGCATGGTCGAAGGCTACAACCGCCCAGAGTTCGAACAGGTGCGGGAGGCCTTCACGCGCAACTTCACGGAACACGATGAATTGGGCGCCTCGGTCGCAGTGACCCGCGGCGGGAAATTGGTCGTCGATCTCTGGGGCGGCTGGAAGGATAAAGCTCGTACGCAACCGTGGACGCGCGAGACGCGCGCCCCACTTTGGTCGGGGACCAAACCCATCACGGGCATCTGCTT
>Ga0137358_10000023_pt1 | contig 44756 bp, 41 predicted proteins | sample Mad1_20_16metaG_FD_105551 | JGI IMG/M metagenome (GOLD analysis project Ga0137358, IMG submission 105551) | Vadose zone soil microbial communities from Angelo Coast Range Reserve, California, USA - Mad1_20_16 metaG | ecosystem: Environmental > Terrestrial > Soil > Vadose zone | place: USA... | reverse complement strand
GAGGGCAGATATTTCGGCACTAGATATTTGATGAAACTGCGGAGTCGCTGTCCGTGTGCCCAAAGGGTGTCGCGGGCTTTTCCTTCTGCTTTGAGCAGGGTGAACCAGTGCTGTATTTTAAGCGGTGTAATATCGCCTACGCGACTGACGGCACAATCAGTCACAAACTTCTTCAATATGTAACCGCGCACCCGGGCCGTCTCAGCCCGGAGTGGTTTTTTATTCCGCTCCTGGGCGTCTTTGAGGTAGCGGTCAATCACCCCTTGGATTTCGTACCGGCGCGGGGCCGGTTCATTGGGGGAGTAGGCACTGGCCGCCAGTAACCCCTCAGCGCGAATGGCTTGGGCTCGGGTGATGGCTTCAGACTCCTCGGTGGTACGCAAACTGACGGCGTGTCGTTTTCCGTCCTGGCTATACCGAAACCACCAAAACCGGGAACCGGACATCTTATAGAGACCTTTAAATCTTGCTTTCATCCTCTCCTAGATAGAACGGCAACCAAGGGCCAAACTTAAGGGTAGATGTTTACCATTTTTCTCTACCACTCGACGACTTGTAGGGCCTTTAGACCCCAAAAAAACCCAAACATTATGATCATTATAAGCTGATTTGCCTCCAATCCGACGGGTTTTCTGCCGCGCGATGCGCTGGAAGTGGCGGTTTCCCAAGGACTTAGCGAGGCTAAGGTGATGGTGCGCGATAGAGGGTTTGAACCTCTGACCCCTACCGTGTCAAGGTAGTGCTCTACCACTGAGCTAACCGCGCTTCGAGAGTGGTTTTACTAATTCTAAAACCAAGTCTTTGCAACCGCTTTTGGTCACCACTATTCCAAACCGACGCGCCTTTCTAGATACGCTCTGCCAAATCCTGTCTTCAACTGACGTTCCCGACGTTGAGTCAACGTGCGTTCACGGCATCCTTCGTAATAGATCAGGGACAGACTGGTCAGAAAACTTGACAGGATTATCGGTCGCGTACTTATTTAACCTGTAAGTTAATTAACCATGCGGTTTAGTACACGATGTCCTCCGATCGCCTTAGCACTACTTTCTCAGCCCTGGCCGATCCTACCCGGCGCGCGATCCTTGCCCGGCTCGCCTCGGGCGAGAAATCGGTCAAAGAATTGGCCGAGCCCTTCGACATGAGCCTTCCTGCCGTCTCCAAGCATCTCAAGGTGCTGGAACGCGCCCGTCTAATCGTGCGCAGTCGGGAAGCCCAATGGCGCCCCTGCCGGCTCAAGGCGAAGCCGCTTAAGGATGCGGCGGATTGGCTCGAAGGTTACCGGCGCAACTGGGAAGAGAGCTTTGATCGTCTGGACGAATACTTGAAGGAACTGCAAACGAAGAAAAAAAAACATGACCACAAAAAATAATCAGATTGAACCACTTGTGATCGAGCGCACTTTCAACGCTCCCATCGCACAAGTCTGGAAAGCCATCACCACCCGGGAAGAGATAAAGCGATGGTCTTTTGACATCGAAGAATTCAAACCGGAAGTTGGTTTTGAATTTCAGTTCTACGGCGAGAAGGACGGGGTAAAATATCTTCACCGATGCAAGGTGACGGAAGTGATTCCCGGAAAAAAACTCGCTTACAGTTGGCGCTATGAGGGTTATGACGGGGACTCGTTGGTCACTTTTGAATTATTTGCTGAGGGAGATAAAACCGGATTAAAGCTGACGCACGAAGGTTTGGAGTCCTTCCCTCCGATCCCTGATTTTGCGAGAACGAATTTTGTGGAGGGCTGGACTTCGCTCATCGGTTCATCATTGAAGGACTTTGTTGAAGGATCTGGAGCCTCGACGCGTTGATTCGACGCAAACGGGAGAGCGGCGCTAGAGCAGGATAGGGCTCGGACGGGAAAGTTTGCCGCAGAGATGTCACGATCGCTCGCGCATCAGCGAACTAGATCGCCTCGTGGAAAAGCGATCCCGGCGAATTCATTGTTTCAGCCGTTTCCTGTCTTGCTCCACCAAGTGCTTCAGAAAAGCTTCTTTATAAGTCTCGAACACGGCGGTGATAATCGCCGCGTCGTCCGCATAGCCGATCTCGGGAATCCGGTCTGGAATGATGTCTACTCCTTTGCGGAGATAAGACAATGCGAAGGCAGCTTCCGCGATAGCAGTGTATGGAACGTCCTGGTTCAGGCCTGAATGAAAATCTTCAATTAATTCAGCCAAGAATTCGACTTGGTCAGTGAGCTGAGGAAACTCGGCAACTTGGGTCGCGACCAGCCGGATTTCCGGCAGTTGCCTGATCAGCTTGCTGATGTAGCGAGGAGTGATGCGGCGGGCACCATCAAGTATGAACTGATGTAAGTCTTGCTTCATCCCTAAAGGTAATAGGTTACAGGTTACGGGTTAGAGGTTGCAAGTTAGGAATCGCATGCTTGCTCTTTGGCCTCCGGCTTGCAACCTTTAACCGGTAACCAGTCGCTTCGCCTGCTCGATTGCTGGGCCGAGCTTTGTGATATCCTTGCCGACCCCACGCGCGAGATCGGGCCGCCCGCCGCCTTTGCCGCCCAAAACTGCGGCAAGTTCCTGCACCAATTTTCCGGCGGAGAGGGTGTTCGTGACTCCTGGGCTAACGTATGCCAATACATGAATCTGATCAGGCTGTTTGCCAAACAAGACTGCGACTCCTTCGAAATGCTTGCTTTTGAGTGCGGTCGCCAATGCCTGGAGGAAGTCTCCGGTCACATTATCAATCGACTGGACGATGCGGCCGGAACGCAGGTCCAGATTGCGCGCATATTGGTCGGCTTCACGTTGCAGCGCTTGAGCGCGCTCCTTCTCGATAGCTTTCTTTAGATCAGCCAGTTGCTGATTGACGGAATCGAGTTTGTCGGTTCGGCTTTGCAGTTCGCTCCGGAGATGATCAAGAGCGGACAACCCGGTCAATGCTTCGATGCGTCGAACGCCCGCCGCGATCGCCGCCTCGCTACCGATCGTGAATAGTCCAAGCTGGCCAGTGCTGCTTACGTGGGTGCCTCCGCAAAGTTCCATCGAGTACCCATCCAGTTTGCCGGCATGCCCGCCGATCTGGACGACTCGCACGGTGCGCCCATACTTTTCACCAAAGAACTGCATGATATCATCTCTCCCCCTTACCTCCTCATACGGTATCTCGACCCAGGTTACAGCCTCGTTTTCTGTAATTCGCGAGTTCACCAGTCGCTCGACTTCCCGCAGGTGCCCGGCAGTCAGAGGGTGGCTGTTAAAGTCGAAGCGGAGATGGTTGGGACCAACGAACGATCCTTTTTGGCTAATCCCTTTGCTGACTATCTCGTGCAATGCCCAATGAAGCAGGTGAGTTGCTGTGTGATTTGCTTCAATGAGCCGGCGCCGCGCAACATCGGTCCGCAAAGTGACTTCTTTGGGCACACTAAATTTAGCTTCCGGCGGAAGGCTTAAATAAAAAGTGGGGCCCTGTTTGATGACATTCTGCACCGGCCAATGTGACCCCTCATCAGTTACGAGCTCACCAGTATCACTCACTTGACCGCCCATTTCTGCGTAAAGCGGGGACCGATTAACCGCTACGAGAACGTGGTTTTGGTAAGCAATTAGGCGCGTCGCAGTGGCGGGCGTTTCCCGCTGGGTGAAACCGACAAATTCGGTCGGTTCCGTCTCTGAGACGGCTACGATAACTTCTTTCTCCTGTGCCGCGCGGGAGCGTTCCCGTTGTTGGTCGAGGTGATGCTCCACCGCTGCAAGATCAAGCTCTAGTCCTCGTTCTCGGACCAACACTTCGGTGAGATCAACCGGGAAGCCGTAGGTGTCATAGAGCATGAAAGCAGTCTCTGCCGGGAAGACTTTTCCATTTTGCCGTTCCAACTGTTCCTCAAAAATCTTCAATCCGCGATCCAGGGTCCGGTTGAACAAGGCTTCCTCTGCCGCAAGAGTTTCGCCAATCTCTTCCGCATGAGTCGTTAGTTCGGGAAACACGCTGCCAAAAGTGGCGACGACGGTAGGTGCCAACTGGCCGAGAAATCCACTCGAACCAAAACCGAGATAACGGCCAAACATTACTCCCCGGCGCAAAATTCGGCGAACCACGTAGTTGCGATCGCTGTTACTTGGTATGATCCCGTCAGCGATGGCGAAGCAGAGGGTACGGAGGTGATCCGATATGACGCGAAAAGCGACGTCGATTTTCTCCTGCTCCGAAAGGCTGGTATGCGACACCGGCAATGTCCCCCGGTAGCTTTTGCCGCTCAGCTGAGAAAGCTTTTCAAAGATCGGCCGGAACACGCCACTGTCATAGTTAGAAATTGGTTTACCGAAATCTTGGAAGCCTTCGGTACACTCGATTACGCCGGCTACGCGTTCAAAACCCATGCCGGTATCGACATGACGAGCAGGCAGAAGAGAGAAAGTACCGTCCGCATTCGCATTGAACTGAATGAAAACCAGATTCCAGATCTCAATGCAAAGCGAGTTTCCTTGGTTGACCAATTTTCCGCCGCTATTCCCTTCCAATGTCAGATCGACGTGAATTTCTGAACAGGGCCCGCAGGGACCGGTTTCTCCCATCATCCAAAAATTGTCTTTCCGGTCACCGGAAACGACGTGAACCTTCGGGTCGAGGTTGGCCTCACTAAACAGAGCTGCCCAATGATCATAGGCCTCTTGATCAAATTCGGCCGGATCTTCTTGGCCGGGGCGATAAACCGTAGTGTAGAGGCGAGACGGCGGAAACTTCCAACGGTCAACGAGCAGTTCCCAGGCCCAGGCGATCGCTTCTTTTTTGAAATAGTCACCAAAGCTCCAGTTGCCGAGCATTTCGAAAAAAGTGTGGTGATAGGTATCAAACCCGACGTCATCAAGATCGTTATGTTTGCCTCCAGCCCGAATGCATTTCTGAGTATCAGCGACACGCGGTGGCCGGTATGGGACCTGTTCCTGGCCCAGGAAATAGGGCACGAACTGGTTCATGCCGGCGTTGGTAAACAGAAGGTTCGGCGAGTCGGGAAGCAGGCTGGAGGAGGGTACGATCGTGTGCTTCTTCTCCTTGAAGAAGTCTAGGAATGTTCGCCGGATCTCATCTGCTTTCATCGTTGCAAGGTCAAATATAATGGCACGGTTTAACTGCTTCGCGCCGGGCCCAACATCGTGGATAAAAAGGCTTGAGCAACTCGGCAGGGACTTCGTCCGGCGGCGACCGAATCGCCGCCCAGCTCGTGCCGTTTCGCCAACCCAAAGCTCAGGTGCGCCACGAGATCATCGATTCTTCGCGTCTTCGTCGAGCGCTGCCTTAACGGTATCCTCGAGCTCGGCGTAGAGTTTGCTGTCTACCTTGAGCGCCTCCTTCGCTGCATCTCGTCCCTGCGCCAACTGCTGGCCCTTATAGGAAATCCACGAACCACGCTTCTCCAGAATATTCTTTTCCAGGGCCAGGTCGAGAAGCGCCCCAACGTTTGAGATCCCCTCGTTGTACATAATGTCAAATTCGGCTTCCGTGAACGGTGGGGCGACTTTGTTCTTCACGATCTTCACCTTGGTTCGATTGCCCACTACCGTGCCATCGGTCTGCTTGATTGCGCTGATCCGCCGGATGTCGACCCGGACGCTCGAATAAAACTTTAGCGCCTTGCCGCCGGGGGTCGTTTCCGGGTTGCCGAACATCACGCCAATCTTTTCACGGATCTGATTGGTAAAAACGCAGCAAGTCCGCGCCTTCGAAATGAGAGCAGTCAGCTTTCGCAATGCCGCGCTCATCAACCGCGCCTGCGCGCCAACCGTTGCGTCACCGATCTCCCCTTCCAGCTCCGCTTTGGTCACCAATGCGGCAACTGAGTCTACGACGATTACATCTAGGGCGTTGGAACGGATCAACGTTTCGCAAATCCGAAGCGCCTCTTCACCGGAGCTTGGCTGCGAGACTAGGAGGTCGTCGAGATTAACACCAAGCCGCCGAGCATATTGAGGATCAAGTGCGTGCTCGACGTCGATAAATCCAGCCAATCCTCCCCGCTTCTGCGCCTGCGCAATCACGGTAAGTGTCAACGTAGTTTTACCGGAGGATTCTGGCCCAAAAATCTCGATTACGCGGCCTCTGGGGAATCCGCCGACTCCCAGCGCACGATCGATGAGGATGTTGCCGGTAGGAATCACCTCGACCGCAACGATTTTGTCGTCGCCCAAACGCATAATTGCGCCTTCGCCGTAATCTTTTGCGATCTGTTGGAGGGCCAGATCCAAATTCTTTTTGCGAGCCGCGCGGACTGGATCAATCGGTTCTACCTCAGGATTCTTCGCTGCCATGATCGGTCAGATTATCGGGCGCATAAGAGAAAACAAACAAATCCTGTTGCCGGACGGCGCGGTCGGAAGGCCGCCGACACTCGACGTTACGCAATTATTCTGGCGCCACCGTAATCAAAATTTTGCCGGTGGTCTTGCGGCTTTCAAGATCGCGATAGGCTTGGGCGGTGTCCGCGAGCGGGTAGCGATGTCCGATTCGTAAATGCAGCCAACCTTCCTGAATCCAGCCAAAAACTTTTCCAGACCGCTCGAGCAAACTTTGACGGTCTGCAATGTGATGAGCAAGAGATGGGCGCGTCAGAAAAAGCGAACCCTTTTCCACCAACAACGAGGGATCCATTGGCGGCACGGGTCCACTCGATTGCCCGAACAAGACCAGCATCCCTAATGGCTTAAGCACGTCGAAACCGCCTCGGTAGGTGTCCACGCCGACTGAGTCGTAAACAACGTTCACGCCCTGTCCTCCGGTGAGATCTTTCACTCGGCTGACAAAGTCTTCCTGAGTGTAGAGAATCGTGGCATCTGCGCCTGCTTCAGCGGCGAGTTTAGCTTTTTCCGGTGTCGAGACAGTGGTAAACACCGTGGCTCCTTTGTGTTTCAAAATTTGAATTAAAAGGAGCCCAACGCCTCCTGCTCCGGCATGAACCAACGCGCGATCGCCTGGTTTAATCGGATAGGTTGTCTCGCACAGGTATTGGGCAGTGATGCCTTGGAGGAGAGTGGCCGCCGCCGTATCGAAATCCAATCCCTGCGGCACCGGAACCAAGCGGACTGCGGGTACGACTGCGAACTCCGCGCATGCGCCCGGATGTGAAATCCAGGCGACCCTGCTACCGAGCGCGATGTCGACCTCCGGTCCGCTTTTTTCCACTGTCCCAGCTCCTTCCAGGCCACAAGTGTAAGGCAATGCGACATTGTACAACCCAGTCCGGTGATAGACATCGATAAAATTGACTCCAGCCGCAGCAACCCGCACTAAAGCTTGCCCTGCCCCTGGTTCCGGTCTTGGAATCTCCTCCAACCTAAGCACTTCTGGCCCGCCGTGGGTATGAAATCGGATCGCTCTCATCGTTTTGCTCCAATCGCACGTGGGACGAACGCCAGCAAGAAGAGGTCGGAGACACTTCCCCGGGGTTAAAACCCCGCCTGAGTCCTTCTGGCCCTTCGGGGTAGAGAACCCGCTCCAAAAAACCTTAAGGCGGCTGCCGGATCGCGGCCTAGCTCAACCGTGTTTGCTGTCCCTACCGAAAAAAAAGCCCACTCCGGCAAATCCAGAGCGGGCTTAATTTGCGGGATCCAAACGAACCTACTACTCAAGTTCGATCCGGCGAGGCTTGACCCTTTCTGCTTTGGGCAGATTCACTGTCAAGACCCCATTTTCTATCCGAGCGCTGATCCGGCCGGTATCGATCGACGGATCCAGCTCGTAGACCCGCCGAAAATCATTTGGACGGGATTCGCGATGCACCAGCTCCCCAGACACTTCGAGTGGAAGACGGCGGCCAGTCAGAATGAGGTCACCATTTTCCACAGTCACTTCGATGCCTTCCTTGTTCACGCCCGGCATTTCAGCCTGCAGCACGTACCCTTCCGGGGTGGACTCGATATCGACGACCGGGGTCGCAAATGGGCCGGCCTGAGGCCGGTTTTCGGCGGTCAGTTGCTGATCTTCTCTTGGGACGATATTCATAGTTCTCCTCCTGCGTTGCCTGGAGCTCATTAGCTCCAGGCTTGCGCGATTTTTAGCTTACCGACACCTCGATTTGTTTCGGTTTCGCTTCTTCCGACTTCGGCAGCACCACTTTCAGCAAGCCATCCTTATAGCTGGCCTTGACCTTATTAGGATCAACGCTGGCCGGAAGGGTGATACTGCGTTGGAACCTGCCGACAAACCGCTCCGATCGGAACCCTTGTTCCGGTTTTTCTTCCCGTTTACGCTCGCCGGAAATGGTTAGCACTCCGTCGTGCAACGAGAGATTGAGATCCTCTTTTTTCAGTCCCGGCACCTCAGCGATGACCGTGAATTGGTCTTTGTCTTGATAGACGTCGATGGCGGGTGACCAAGTGCTGAATGAACCTGGGGTGCGGAAGAAAGAGCCGACCGAATTATCGAACAAGCCATCCATCTCCTCGCGCAACGTTGCGAGGCGATCGAAAGCCCGTGATAACTCCGAGTGCGGATAACGTTGATAGCGTTGGATGTTCATAGGCGTTCTTTTGAAAATTTGCATTTACGGGTATCTGGATAGCTTAGGTTATGCCACGGGTCGGCATATTGCATAATCAGTTCATGGAGACCAAGTTACATCACTGAAGGCGAGCCGCAAACAAGTCGAATAGAGCCATAATGTCGCATACGACAAAAACCACGGCTTATATGCGTCATTTTGTCGCTTACTGCGCGGGCGAAGCTTCCCAAGTCAGATTTTCAATTCCTTTCAATCGATTCACTTGAATTTTCGCCGACGCTTTGCTCTAGGTCTTGATTCATGCGCCCCCTGTTCCTGAATGATTGGTGGCTCCCTCCTCCCTGTCCGTCTACTGGTTGTCTTGCCGAATCGGGGTTGCGCAGAGTCCCTCTACCCAGTAGACGGCAGTTCCGTATCATGCAAAGTCAGCCAGCGAGTGAGGATTCCGCGGAGTGGCAGTCACAAGCCTGTCTCGCGGTATTGATGCCGATCTATAATGAGATCGCTACCTTGCGAGAAGTGATCACGCAGGTATTGACGCAGCCGGATGCGAAACTCCTGCAACCACTCGTACAACAAGAGGCTGACGTCGTTTACGGTTCCCGGTACCTCGATATGAGAGTTCGTAAGGAGGCGTACTTTGGCCAGTATTTTGCCAACCAGATATTAACATTTCTCACTAATAGCCTGAGGCGCCTCAACACGACCGACATGGCGACGTCTTACAAGGTGTTTCGGAGCGAAATCTTTTCTCGGATCGAAATTGAGGAAGCCGGGTTTGGCGTTTGCCCCGAGCTTACGGTCAAAATCGGTCGACTCGGTTTGCGGTTCGTTGAGCTGCCGATCTCTTATAGCCCGCGCAGCTTCGCGGACGGAAAAAAAATCACTTGGAAGGACGGGCTGAAAGCAATCGAATGCATCGTTAAGTACGGCCTGAGACGGCCGAACAATGATGATCGCACGAAGGCATGACAAGTTCCGGGGAACAATCAGCCGCGCTTTCAGTTTTGATGCCGGTTTATAACGAGGTCGGCACCCTCCGAGCGATCGTATCGGCCGTCTTGGCTCAGCCGGCCGTCGGCGAACTCATCGCGGTCGACGATGGATCTAGCGACGGAAGCCGCGAGCTCTTAGTAGAATTAGCGAAAGAAGATCCGCGGATTCGGGCGTTCTTTCACGAAGTCAATCGCGGTAAAGGTGCAGCCTTGCGGACCGCGATCGAGGCGATCCGGTGCAACTACGCCATCATACAGGATGCGGACTTGGAATACGATCCGACGGAATACGAAAAACTTCTCGCCCCGCTGATTTCGAATGAGGTGGACGTAGTGTACGGTACCCGGTACGCCCAAGCGAAAAATGTTCAGGAGGCGTACTTTGGCCAATATCTGGCCAACCGGGCTCTAACCTGGTTTTGTAATCGGCTTACCGGGCTGCGGCTTACGGACATGGAGACATGTTACAAAATGTTCCGTAGCAGTCTGCTTAAAGAAATCTCGATTGAAGAGAAAGGGTTTGGAATTGAACCAGAGGTCACGGCAAAAATAGCCAAGATGGGCATTCGCCTGCGGGAAGTACCGATCAAGTATGTCGCGCGCGCTTATTCCGCCGGAAAAAAGATCGGCTGGAAAGATGGAGTCCGAACTTTGGCCTGTATCGTCCGATACAGTATAAAAAAGGGCAATAGGTGATTCGGATGTCGGTTCGGGGGAATCCGTGCTGAGCCATCGCCGGAGTAGTCCTCGTTTGCGAGCCGTTCAATTGCTTCTTTCATTTCCGGGAGCCCATTTCATCCACGGTCCGATGCCAGCCATCAGATCGGCCACCGACGTCCCGTTTCCAAATGGGCCGGATAATCCGTTCTTGGTTCCGAGGAACGTCTCTGAAAATCGTCGTGAGGTAAACCGGTTGGTTCGTGAACTTCGCGAATTTCGTAATCTGCGACCTATTTAGTACGCGAAAGCCGTAGCGTTCGAGCAATCCTAGTCCACGGCGATCATCGAACGTCACCATTTGTGCGCTGATTTGGTCGACTCCCTGTTCCGACAAAAATTGCAAAAACGTTTCCAACATCTGTCGAAAGGCCGCGATGCTTTTGACCGGAGGTAGAAAATTGATGTGAAAATGTCCGACATTTCGGGGAGCTGGCGGGACTTCGCGTCGTGCGTTCCGAAAGATCCACCAGAGGTAACGTCTCGTTTCCGGCTTGTAGCGGTGATACCGCGCCAGAACTTTGAATGCGAGAAAAAGGCCTTGAATCAGGCTGAAGAGTAGGTGCCGCAATGGATATCGGCATCCCAGGAGGAATCCAACCACCGAATTGTCGATCGTAACAACCAAGGCTGCGTCCGGCTCACACCGAAGATAGTAATCGGTAAAGAAGTCGGCGAACAGGTCCCGATCCTCGAAAACTGGATCGATCGGGCGACCGAGAAAACCGGTCTCGCAGCAAATTTGGCGTACTGCATTCCGATCAACCGGGGTGTACCGGCGGACTACGAACGGTTTGGTGTTCATTGCAGCCATCCTATGGGAATTGCACTCGATTTCCTTGTTGGACCAGAGGCTACGCGAAGGCCTTTGCTCATCCCAGGCTTTTTCATCGATCAGCCCCTCAGCTCGTTGTAAATGGCGAACATTTGACCGAATACTTTTCGCCAAGAGTAGCGAGTTGCGACCTGTTTGCTCGCCTTGTTCCCGATCGCGTCAAGGTCAACCGAGCTCATTTCGAGAACAGCAGCGGCGAGCGACTCAGAAGAATTCTCACAGGCCCAATGGGTCTGATCCGAGAGAATAATTCGGTCCATGTAGCTTCCTCGGATGCCCACGACCGGAGTTCCACACGCCTGGCTTTCCAAAGCGACTAGACCAAAGGTTTCCTGGACACCGGGGTGCACAAAGAGATCGGCAGTACGATAGATTTTGGCCAACGAGCAGTTATCGGAACAGTATCGCTGCCAACTGACTGACCCCGTCGTGTTTTGCAGGTCGCGCAAAGAATCCCTTTGTGGTCCATCGCCGACTACAAGAAGATGGAAATGGCCCGGACTACGCCGATGCAAACTTTCAAACGCTTGAAACAGTGTTTTAACATTTTTCTCTGAAGCTAATCGGCCGACATAAAGAAGCAGCAAACGATCGGTTGGAATCTGCAGCTCGACTCGCGTGGCGAACTTGTCAGTGCCTCGGTGAAAAACTTCGGTGTCGACGCCAAGCTCATTTAACACAACGTTCTCGACGCCCCATTCTTTGAGAACTTGGGCCAATCCGGCGGAAGAAACGAAGGTGCGGCGAAAATGGTTGTAAAGGGATCGAATATAGACCTTCGCAGTTTCCATGGCGATGTAGGTCGCGGTCTTGCCGAAGAACTTTGAAGTCGTTCGGAGGTACGCTTCGGGAAAATGAGAATGATAAAACCCGACCACCGGGATCCTTAGATTTTCGCCGGAAGCAATCGCCTTCCAAGCCAGCTGGTAAGGATCGCTCGATTCGATGATGTTCGGTTGTTCTTGCTCAAGCAGGTTTTCAACCGCGCGAAGATTCAAAAGCGCGCGATACCGGGAGGTTGTGGAGACCAGCGGCGCTTCGATGAAGTAGGTTCGCGCCTTTTCCTCCTCGATGCGCTCGGTCCGCTTGCCCGGCACGATTAAAATGTGTTCGTGTCCAGCGGCTACTGCGTAATGTCTTTTCTCTTCCAGGTAACGTTTCACGCCGCCGCTAAAGGGCGAATAAAATTGCGTGAGATCGCAGACCTTCATCGGTTCCCTGAAATCAAAGCTCACTCTTGCGCGTCAAGAAGCGAGCGGGGCCGACTTGCGGGATAGGGTGCACTAGTCTCTTTCCTGGTCAATGAGGTAACGCTCAGCGTCCATTGCCGCCATGCAACCCTGACCCGCCGCGGTAACCGCCTGGCGGTAATGTGGATCAACCACATCGCCGGCCGCAAAAACGCCGGGCATATTGGTCCGAGATCCTTCCTGGTGGATGAGATAACCGTTCGCGTCCATTTCAAGTTTGCCCCGAAATGGGGTTGTATTCGGCGTATGCCCAATCGCAATGAAAACGCATTTCACTCCCAAAGTGCTTATGTCGCCGGTCTCAATGTTCTTCAGTTTAGCTCCTGCCATTTCACCGGTTTCGTCAGTCTGGTAGCCGGTAATAACTGTATTCCAAATAGTTTTGATCTTTGGGCTCTGCAGGGCGCGATCGGCCATAATCGGAGTAGCTCGGAGCGATTCCCGCCGGTGGATCAAGTAGACGACCGAAGCGAATTTGGTAAGAAAGACAGCTTCCTCGCACGCAGTATCGCCGCCCCCGACTACGCAAACCGGGACGTTACGGTAGAAAGCTCCATCGCAAGTGGCGCAGGAAGTCAGTCCATGGCCTTTAAGCTTTTTCTCGTTTTCTAGGCCCAACCATTTAGCCGAAGCGCCGCTAGCGATAATAACGCTTCTCGTCTCGATCCATTCTCCATCGACCTTCAATCGATGCTGTCGTTTGGCCGGTTCAAGTGCTTCGACTTCAGCATAGCGGAACCGGGCGCCGAATTTCTCCGCCTGTTTATGCATATTCATAATCAGCTGCGGTCCATCGACACCGTCCGGAAATCCCGGGAAATTCTCGACCAGCGTAGTTGTGGTCAATTGACCACCAGGTTCTCGCCCCTCCAGGACGAGGGGAGTCAGATTGGCTCGTGCGGCGTAGATCGCAGCCGTTAATCCGGCGCACCCTGTACCAATAATCACTACTGTTTCCATGGGCGGGTTATGTTCCACCAAATTCGGCAAGACGCAAAATGTAAGGAAAGAAGGACAAGGAGCGCAAGAGGGTATAAAGAGTTTCGTCGATGTTTACTGGAATCGTGGAAGCCACTGGAAAGGTGGAGGCGTTAAAAAAAAACGAGCTGGGCGGATTCGGGCTAGAGATTGCAGCTCCGTTTTCCCAGAAACTCGCTTCCGGGGCCAGCCTGGCCGTGAATGGTTGTTGTCTGACTGTAACAGAGATCGTGCAATCGAGACTACAGTTCGATCTGCTGGGCGAAACTCTGCGCCGGACAAATTTGGGCGATCTTCGACCAGGCGACCTCGTGAACCTGGAGCGGCCCATGGCTGCAGACGGGCGGTTCGACGGGCATTTAGTTCAGGGTCATATCGACACGACAGCCGCCGTTCTTACTTTGGAAGAAAGAGGATCCGATCGCCTGATCGAGATCGAGCTCCCCTCCAGCTTTCAGCAATATGTTGTATTTAAAGGCTCCGTAGCCGTCGACGGTATTAGTCTCACCATCGCCGAGCTTCATCCCAGCAGCTTTGTACTCTGGATTATTCCGCACACCTGGGAAATAACGAATCTGCAGCGGCTCGTTCCTGGGGCTTTGGTAAACCTGGAATTTGACCTGATAGCGAAGTACGTCGAACGGCAAGCCGTGCGCGGTCTTAAATAATCTCGGCCGGCTACACGTCTTCCGTTCGGAAATTTTTTCGGTTCTGTTTTATCACCGCGCGACGCGCTTTGGTTTCGCGCAACCTGCGTTTTAGTGCCGCTGGTCGCGGCGAGTGCTGTCTCCGAAGCTTTTCCTTGGCCGCCCTTTTTTGCGCCCGTTGGTCCGCGACTTTCCGTTCCAGGAGCGCCACCAGACGCAGTGCGGCAATCCTACGATTTTGATGTTGGGACCGTGATTCGCGCGCCGTGATGCTCAAACCACTCGGAAGGTGGCGAAGCGTTACTGCGGTCGAAACTTTGTTTACATTCTGGCCGCCGGGACCAGCCGACCGGGCAAAAGATTCCTCAAACTGTGATTCGTCAAAGCCGAGCACTCGTATCCGTTCAACCAGTCCCGGTAGCGCGATCAACATCCAGTAATATACGCGGAGTTGATCTCAGACAACGGTAAGCGAACGGGTCGCGAGCGGCTGGATTCGCTTAAACGGAAACGCGGAATGCGGATTGCGGAACGACCATCAAAACGCTGCCTCGATCATGCCCAAAAGACGCAGTTGTGGGTTTGCGCCGCAGACTTGTAGAGAATAATTCCTTCTTTGGCGGATATTCTACGCTTGACTACGATCTGCGCTGTTTTCCGGTAATTTGCTATCTGCGCTTTCTCTAGGGTTGACGACATTCTCGGCCAGACCTATGTACGCACGAGTTGCCTCCCGAGTATTTCTTTCGCACATGAATATCCACGAATACCAGGCGAAACAGCTTTTCGAACGTTTTGGCATTGCCACCCCGCCCGGAGCGCCCGCAGAGACTCCCGAGGAAGCAGAAAAGGTGGCAAGCGATCTGAAGACTTCCCACCTAGTCGTGAAGGCGCAAATTCATGCCGGCGGCCGCGGCAAGGGAACATTCAGGCATGGATTCAAGGGGGGAGTGCATCTCTGTTCGTCGCCGGCCGAAGCTGCGGAACTGGCCAGGAATATGTTGGGTTATACAATTATCACTCACCAAACCGGTCCCGAAGGCCGGGTTGTTCGTAAAGTGATGGTTGCCGAGTCAGTGGAAATTCAGCGGGAAGCCTATTTGGCGATTCTTATCGATCGGGCGACGAGCACCCCGGTGGTGGTCGCGAGTACCGAAGGCGGAATCGACATTGAAACGACCGCCGAGGAGCATCCTGAAAGAATCATCCGCGAGAAGGTACATCCCTTGCTCGGTCTACAACCCTTCCAATGCCTCAAACTGGCTCGGCAGCTCGGTTTCACTGGGGACCAGCTCAAGGCTGCTTCTAAACTATTCGGTAATCTTTATAAGCTCTTCATCTCGCTCGACTGTTCGATGGTGGAGATCAATCCGTTGGCTTTAACCAAAGGCGGCGAGGTGGTTGCGCTCGATGCAAAGTTCAACTTTGATGACAACGGGTTGTACCGCCATCCCGAGATTGTTGAGATGCGCGACATAGCGGAAGAGGACCCGCGCGAAGTTGAGGCATCAAAATTTAGTCTTAGTTACATCGGCCTGGACGGTAACATCGCCTGTCTCGTGAACGGGGCCGGGTTGGCGATGGCTACGATGGATATCATCAAATACGCAGGAGGAGAACCAGCTAACTTCTTGGATGTAGGGGGCGGAGCGAGTGAAGCGCAGGTAACAGAGGCGTTTAAGATCCTCGTTTCGGATAAGAACGTGCAAGCGATCCTGGTGAATATCTTCGGCGGGATCATGAAATGTGACGTCATCGCCCAGGGGATCATCAATGCCGTCAAGGCGGTTTCATTGCCCGTACCGCTGGTGGTGCGGTTGGAAGGTACCAACGTCGAGCAAGGCAAAAAATTGCTCCAGGAATCTAAGCTACCGATTCGTGCCGCAGCCAACCTGGCGGAAGCGGCACAATTGGCGGTGGCAGCGGCAAAGGGCCACTGAATGAAAATATCCGAAATTGCCTGTCGAAGCGATGCAGACTCCGGTTTGCCGGATGGCGGTGATAGCCGATCCGGATGGCAACAAGATCACAACCCATAAACGACGTCCGCAGGTGCGCTAACATTTCCCATGTCTATTCTGGTTAACAAAAACACACGACTCCTGGTTCAAGGCATCACCGGCAGTTCTGGCGCATTCCACGCACGCGGATGCCTGGACTACGGCACGCATGTTGTGGCTGGAGTCACTCCAGGAAAAGGCGGGCAACTGTTCGACGGTAAGATCCCAATCTTCGACACCGTGAGCGAAGCGCGAAAACGGACCGGATGCAACGCAACGATGATCTTCGTCCCGGCGCCGTTCGCGGCCGATGCGATCCTGGAGGCAGCCGATGCCGGAATTGAGCTGATTGTCTGTATCACTGAAGGAATTCCGGTTATCGACATGATGCGAGTAAAGGCGGTGTTAGCCGAAAGTCCTAGCCGTCTGATCGGTCCGAATTGTCCCGGAATTATTACTCCGGGTGAATGCAAGATCGGCATCATGCCGGGATATATTCATAAACGAGGAACTGTCGGCGTCATTTCTCGTTCAGGCACTCTGACGTACGAAGCCGTCTGGCAACTGACCCAGCGAGGCTACGGGCAATCGACCTGCATTGGAGTCGGCGGGGATCCGATCAACGGTACTTCTCATCTGGACGCGGCGAAAATGTTCGCCGAAGATCCCGAGACAGAATCGTTGGTCCTGATTGGAGAAATCGGTGGGACAGGGGAGGAAGAGGCGGCGGCGTGGATTAAGACTCACTTCAAAAAGCCGGTCTGCGCTTTTATCGCCGGCGTCACCGCTCCTCCCGGGCGACGCATGGGTCATGCTGGAGCGATTGTGGCGGGCGGAAAAGGTACCGCGGCAGGAAAGATTGAAGCGCTACGTGCGGCCGGCATTACCATCGCAGATACACCGGCGACAATCGGCGAGACGCTGATTAAGATAGCCAAGGGGTAATTTATGTCTGATTTTGCAAAAGGGTTGGAAGGGGTTGTCGCGAACGAGACTCGGCTTGGTGATGTGCGCGGCCAAGAGGGGCAACTTATCTACTGTGGCTTCGATATTAACGAGCTTGCCGGCAAAGTCTGTTTTGAGGAAGTCGTTTATCTTCTCTGGAACAATCGGCTTCCGAATCGGGCGGAATTGACCGACCTGAAACAGGCGTTGGCGGCTGAACGAAAGCTTCCGGATCAAATCGTCCAATTCATTCGAACAACGCCGAAAACGGCTTTACCGATCGACGTGTTGCGAACCGCAGTTTCGATGCTGGGCCTACATGACCCGTCTCTGGTTCTGGACGATACATTAGATGCGAATCAGCGCCGTGCGATCAGCGTGGTGGCCAAAGTCGGCGTGATCATCGCTTATTTCCACCGGGCCAGGAATGGTCTCAATCTCCCCGAAGTCCGTTCGGACTTAGGCGAGGCGGCTCATTTCCTTTACCTGCTGGATGCCCAGGATCCATCCCCCAAGAAAGTCGAAACGCTGGACCTCGCTTATGTCCTCCATGCTGAGCATGGCATGAATGCCTCGACTTTCAGTGCCCGGGTAACGATTTCGACCCTCACCGACATGTACTCAGCGTTGACGGCCGCTATCGCTACTTTGAAGGGACCACTCCATGGAGGCGCGAACGAGGGGGTGATCCACATGCTGCAACAAATCGGTTCGGTCGATAAGGTCGATGCTTACGTGGAAAGGATGCTGGCCGAAAAGAAGAAGATCATGGGTATCGGTCATCGGGTCTATAAGGTCCTGGATCCACGAGCACCAATTCTGCGTCAAAAAGCAATCGAGTTGGGTCAGGAATTGGGTGAACCGAAATGGATCGAAATGTCCGAACGGATTGCCGCATTGATGAAAGAGAAGAGGGGCCTGTACGCCAATGTCGATTTCTACTCTGCTACCGTTTATTACTCGCTCGGCATGCCGACCGACCTGTTCACACCGATTTTTGCGATCTCGCGCACGGCCGGTTGGACGGCACATATTCTTGAACAATTGGCTGACAACCGATTGTACCGGCCGCTGAGCGAATACGCCGGCGAGCCGGCGGGCAGAGAGTTCGTACCAATCGATCAGCGGTAAGACGTTCGTTCTTGTCCCGCGCGGCGATACCTCGTGCCACTGTAATCTGGAAGCTGGTGACCTTTACGGCAGCCACAATTCGACGGAATGTTCGCGACCGTCGTCCACTAAGGCGATCAAATTGTCAGCTATTTCGTTGCCATCTAAAGTTGTTTGACGTTGGCTAGGCGAGCCGTCGGACGGTTTGGATATGCTGATGTGGTAGAGGGTTTGCCGATAGCGATACCGGATTTTGCAGGTTGTCCAATTCTTCGGAAGACGAGGGGTCAACCGCAATCGATTCCCTTCCCGGTTCAAGCCGAGCAGCGTTTCGATCAAGAGCCGATACATCCAACCGGCTGAACCGGAATACCAAGTCCAGCCGCCTCGTCCGATATGCGGCGCAACGGCGTAGACGTCAGCCGCGATGACATAAGGCTCCACTTTATAAATGGTCGTCGCCGCGGATGTAGCGGCATGATTGATTGGATTGAGCAATGCAACCAGCTCCCAGGCGCGATCATTGTCGCCCAGCAGCGCAAAGGCCATGACAGTCCAAATCGCCGCATGGGTGTATTGGCCGCCATTCTCTCGGACACCCGGAACATAGCCTTTGATGTAGCCAGGGTGGAGATCGGATCGATCAAAAGGCGGATCAAAAAGTTGAATTAGTTTCTTTTCGCGGCGGACCAGACGGGTATCGACGGCCTGCATCGCTTGCCGAGCGCGTTGCGGATTGCCGGCGCCGCTGATGATCGACCAGCTTTGAGGCAGAGAGTCGATCTGGCATTCCGCGTTGATATGAGAACCGAGCGGTTCGCCGTTATCGAAGTAGGCGCGCCGATACCACTCTCCGTCCCAGCCTTGGTCTTCAACATTTGCTTGCAGTTGCCTCGCTTGTGCCAGGCAACGCTCGGCAAAAGAAATGTCGTTGCGGCTACGGGCTAGCTCGGCAAACCGCGTGAGTACATCGTAGAGAAAGAAGGCCAGCCAAACACTTTCGCCTTTCCCTTCTTTCCCAACCAAATTCATTCCGTCATTCCAGTCGCAGCTCCCAATCAACGGCAGACCATGTACGCCGAACTTGAGGCCATTTTCGATGGCTCTTACGCAGTGCTCATAGAGCGTGCCGGAGTCTTGAGAGCGTTTCGGCAAATCATAGTAAGATTCTTCCTCGGGCTTGAGCAGGCGGCCTTCCAAAAACGGAACCTTTTCATCGAGAACACCGGCGTCGCCAACCGCCGAGACGTAACGGCAGGTGACGTATGGGAGCCACAAATAGTCGTCCGAGGTATGGGTGCGCACTCCGCGTCCAGTCGGAGGATGCCACCAGTGCAAGACGTCGCCTTCGCGGAATTGATGCGCTGCCGCACGCAGAAGATGCTCACGGGTCAGGTCCGGTTCGGCATGGACGAGCGCCATCACATCTTGTAATTGATCGCGAAACCCAAATGCCCCCCCAGACTGATAAAAACCGGTTCGACCCCAGAGCCGGCAACTCAAGGTCTGATAGAACAGCCAGCCGTTTGCGATCAGGTCTACCGATGGATCAGGAGTTTCGACCTGGACTGTGCCGAGCGTTTGCTTCCAATATTGGCGAACGCCGGCGAGCGCTGTGCGATTGGCCTGCGGCCCGCGAAACCGCTGAATCAGTTCTTGTACCTCGACCAGATCGCGACCGGCACCCAAACGAAAACAGGTTTCTCGTTCCTGACCGTCGGCCAGACCAAGGGTAACCTGCATCGCTCCGCACGGGTCCAAGCCGGCGCCGGTTTTGCCAGAGAGATGTTCCCGCGTCAGTGCGGCCGGTCGCGACATGCTACCGTTCTGACCAAGAAATTCTTTCCGGTCTCCGGTTAAGGTTCGCTCCGGACCATCGACGTCGACGAACGCGATCCATGCAGAAAATTCGGTGTTGTAAAAATTGCGTGCCAGCAAGGCTCCGCTGCCGGCGTCCACCTCCGTTTGCACGTGAAGTAAACCATTTAGGCGCAGGTCGCTAAACACCCATTCCCAATACCCGGTCGCGGAGATCCGTCGTGGACGACCAGAAACGTTACGCAATTTCAGCGCCGCGAATTTCACCGGTGCGTCCATGGCCACATAAACCGTTAGCTCCGAAATGATGCCGCTCTCGGTATGCTCAAATACGGAGTAACCAAATCCATGCCGAATAATGTAAGACGTTGTCCCCCGGGTAGGCGAAGGAGTTGGCGACCAGAATTCCCCGCTCTGTTCATCCCGGATGTAAAAAGCCTCTCCGGTCGTGTCCGTGACCGGATCGTTATTCCAGGGTGTTAGCCTCAGTTCGTGAGAATTCTGCGCCCAAGTATAGGCCTCGCCACTCTCTGAGACGACTGTTCCGAAGTTTGGGTTAGCAATCACATTCACCCAAGGAGCGGGTGTCATCTGCTGCGGCTCCAATGTTATAACGTATTCGCAGCCGTCGGGAGTAAAGCCACCGAGTCCGTTCTGAAAAATCAGCTGGCGGGACAGGAGCGTTGGGGATGCATCGCTCAGCGTTGGTTGCGTCGGTCTGAGCTCCGCGACCGACGGGTCAGGATTTTGGAGCCGATCCAATTGTTCCACCAACGTTCCATCTCTATCAGCCAGGACGACGCGAGCCACCGCGGCCAGCAGCGTCTGGTCTTCTGCCGACACCTGATCCAGGTGTCGAACGAAAATTCCGGCCGATTTATCCAGCGTTTCCGGTTCGCGCCCGATGAATCCAATGATCTCGTTGTGAAGAAGTTGGCGAGACTCCGATACATCCTCGATCAAAATCACCAGGTCCACCGCGAGAGCTTTCCCCCGCCAATACGAGTGCGCCTGGACCAGTTGCTTTGCGATCTCGATCTTGTTTGCATCGCTGACGCGCAGCAGAACGATCGGGATGTTCCCGGAGATGCCATAGCTCCAGAGTCCGCTCTGTCCACGCCGGTTCCGAAGCAGCACGTTGGTATCCGCTCGTCGAGCTGGATTGGCGTAAACCAGAGCACTGGCTAATTGCGCATAGATTTGGACCTCAGTTTCCGTAGCGCCGAGCTTCCGCAAAGCCGCCTCGCTCTGTTTCCTTGAGAGCTCAAAACACCGGTCGATCATGCGAATGTCCCGGTGTTTTTCGATCAGGGCCGATGCGGCATCCCGGCTCTCCGTCGCACCAAGGACGAAAGCCACGCGGAGAGTTTCATTCGGAGCCAGTGCGAACGTGCGTCGAAGCGAAACGACCGGGTCCAAGACGGAACCGACCGTATTGGAAAGCAGTGAAACGTCCTGCATTGCGGCCGGATCGGCCGGGGTTCGACCGCGCCCGACAAACCTGCCCCGGTCCGTTTCGCAGGATATCTCCCCGCCTGGTTCTACTGCCATCAAGTGCAAGAGCCATGGCCGCTCTTCCGTTTCGGAGCGAGGGCGCCGGCTGCAGAGAACGGCTCCATGTTCCCGCACGAACTCGGTTTGCACGAAGAGATTGCTGAAGACCGGATGGGCCAGATCAGCCCCAGGAGTCGCGAGCACCACCTCGGCGTAACTCGTCAGCTCAATGGCGCGCTCGGCCTGGGAATGATTCGTCACAGTGACTCGTCGCACTTCCACGTCGTCTTCCGGCGAAACGCAGATTTCCGTGTGGATTTCCAGGTCGCTTCGGTGCTGACGAAACTCGGCCTTAGCTTCCGTAAAGATCGCCTTGTAATCTTCGGCCGGCTGCACAGCCGGCTGATAAGCGGCAGACCAGAATTCTCCGGACGCAATATCGCGCAGATAAATGAAGGTTCCCCAGCAATCGCGTGTGGCGTCCTCGCGCCAACGCGTGACCGCCAGGTCACGCCAGCGGCTGTATCCGCCTCCCGCGTTACTGACCATAAGGTGGTAGCGGCCGTTTGAGAAAAGTTGAACTTCCGGCACAGGCAAAGCGGGACTGTCGAAGACGCGCATTTCTTCTGACGATGAATAGCAAATAGCAAATAGCAAATAGCAGATCGTCGGCGATTCCGAGACGGCAGCGGTCCGGCCGCCGCCGGATCCCGTTATGTCCCTAAGAGCGGGCCGGCAAAACTGTGTGGAAAATTTGCAGGGCGACAAAAACTGAAGACGTACGTACTCCTCTCTTGAATCATTGCTGCTATTGGACGACATCCGGCTCTTTCGGTGAACTGGAGCGCGCCGGCGATCAGGACGACCGCACCGACCGCGATCGGAACGGCGCGCGCCAGCGCGGGCAGCTGCATCTCGACCGCCGCCAGCGCGGCGCCCAGCGGAAAGGCGGCCATTCCGAACACGGTCCACACGAAGAAGTACCCCATGCCCACCAGCGCGGTCAGCCGGCCGAGGCGCGTGTCGCCTGTCCTGGCGACGGCCTGGCGGTAGCGCCACAGCATTGTCACCAGGGATGGCAGCATCATCGCTACCATCATCGCGACCCACGTGCCGAGGAACGACTAGGGCCTTGACGGTATCCACGGAAACACAATTTGTTGCGTTTTGGCTCTTCATCATGTACTAAATGTTGTGGTTCCTCCTCCTTTGCCCGCAAGGCACGCGGCAAGTGCGGATCATGAAAAAATTACTAGTCATCATCGCGTTAACTACCACTCTGGCGTTTCCGGCGTTAGCCGCTGAAACCAGCACCATCATCGTCTATCGACCGTGGACCAGCCTGGGAATGCTCGGGTCGATTTCCTTTAATGTCGACCACGGCCCACCGATCAAGATAAGCAACGGAACTTATGTACGCCTGCCCGTGGAGCCGGGGGAACACCAACTCTCACGGAACGGCTTACTCGGTAAAGACACCATTGTGCTTCGAACTGAGCCCGGCCAAACTGTTTACGTCGATGCCCATTACGGACTGTGGGTGGCGGTTACATTCGAAGTGGCGGATGACCAGACCGAAGCGGCACGCGATTGTGCCGAACTCAAAGCCTATAACCCAGAGTTCTGACCCGAGAGATCTAGAACCTGGGAAAAAGACGGGCGCCTTGCTCAACGGTTCCTTAGGACCTAGGCGTCCGAAGACAATAAGATTAACGCCCCAGATACAGCTGCGTTTCGTACAGAAACCGGATCGAGCCGTTCCCAACGAATCGATCGAAGAGGAGGTTGCACGCTTCGATCAACCCTTCATGGCCTGGGTCTCCGGAGAGCGGCACATACGAGGAGGAGATGACTCGTCCTAGAAATTCCTCTCGGGTGAGGAGCTGATGGCTTGGGAACGTAAATAGCTCCAGCGAACCACCCGAAAAAAACGCCTGGATGTCGGCCGGAGCAGCCCTTCGTGGCAAGCAATCGGGATACCCGGGAACGAATCTGGTGAGAAGTTCATCGTATTGTTCCATCAGTGGATCGTGCCGGGCGCGGTTATTCCAAATCAGCGCGATGAGTCCTTGCGGGCGAAGGATCCGATCGAATTCGGTTCGACATTTTGCTCGATCGAACCAATGAAAAGATTGACCGCAGGTCACTGCGTCGACAGAAAACGAAGTCAGGTTTGTGCTCTCTGCGGTGCCATCAACGCTACGAAACGCGTAGTGTCCAGATAACTGGCGCTCGGCTGCTTCGCGCATCGGCTTATTTGGTTCGACGGCCACGACCTGAAAACCGAATTCGAGCAATTGGTCCGACAGAATCCCCGTTCCTGATCCGATATCAGCGACCGTCGCCGGCCGCGGTATCTTGTCTACCAGCAAACTCAGCAGCGCGTTCGGGTAACGCGGACGATAACGGACATACTGTTCTACCCGATCACTGAAACGTTCGGTGGAAGATTTCATCAGAACCACGAATGCACGCGTTCGGATAGGAATAAAACCACGAATGGACGCGAATGCACACGAATGAAAATGGCTACGAAAGAATGCGTCGATCCAGAAAGCGACGCAAAACACATCGAGCCTTGTTATCCGCTACCGGCGTTGTCGGCGATGACGGCGTTCTCGGCGTTATTCCTGAAGGGATGGTGGACAACGGTTCGGAACACGAATCTATTCGCAGACGATGTGGCGGTTGATCCTGCTGATCATTACCTCGGCTCTAAGCAGTGCCAGGGCGAACGAAACTATCATTGACCCGATCGCAGACTACTTATTGATGAATGTCCCTGATCGCGCCGAAAACGCCGGTCGATTGTTAGTGCTGAAACGAGTGGAAGTGGACATGGAAGGAAACGGAAAGCCGATCGTTTTCGTCGGAACCTGGTATCGAAAATCGGGGCCCAACACTTGGCTCTGGGTTGCCTATGCTCCGGTGGCGGGTGGATTCCAGCGTCTCACGGATTCTGACGTGCTGATCGATTTCGCTGATATCTATGTCGGTCCAATTCCGGCCTTGAACCGTCGCGGCTTAGTTCAGGCTTACAGCCTCGAACTAGACAATCAGGATCGCGACCAATCGAACATGATCAGCGATCTCGAATACTATTTTGTGGATGGCGGTAAGCTCGTGCAACAAGGAGCCGGTGCCTTGGATCGTGAGGAGCCCGATCAAAAGGCGACATTCGACTATTTTTTTGGACCTAAACGAACAGTCTCAGGTACGCCACGCATTACTTCTTATTCGGTCGGCGAGTTAGTTCAGCGTGGATATCGTCTGCCGAATTGGGCGAAAGGGCAGTAATCAATTTGCGGAATGCCGATCCAAACAACTGATGTGAACCCAAGAACTCGCAATCCGAAGTCAAGAAGTGAAGTTACAAATCGCGAATTATTTACTTTTGCAACCAGTGATTCGGCCTTATCTTCGCATGAAGAGGGAAAGTGACTATGAAAAAACACCTGTTATTTGCCTTGGCCATGCTTGGTTTCACTGCAGGCGGGGCTTTTGCTCAGGAATTTACGAACGTCCCGAAAGCGGCGCCGCAAGCGATCCCCCCTCGTCCGGCGATAGAAGAAGGCTCCAATTCAAGCATCCTCCACAAGGTCTTCACGGCACCCCGTAGGTATCAACTGGTGAACCCGGGAGCTCCCGCTACCTACGGTAGCGGTCAGCAAGTGGTGTCAGCTGACTCGAGACTTACGAGCGGGCGACCTGCGACAGATCCGCGAGACACGAGTGGGAAACAGACCTTATATTGGAGGGTACTATCGTTCGCATTCTAATCGAGCCCGCAGAGGCGGTTTTGCTGAAAGGCCGGATCATTCCGGCCTTTTTTGCTGTCTGGATGAACCGTTGCATGGTCGAATAGCCACATAAAGTCCGCGCCGGTCGCTTCTGCATCGGATGAATGCGGGGCCCAAAACTAAAAAACAGTTAAAATCGATTCACGAACGGCGAGAGATTTTACGTCGAAACAGAGTGCTTAAGCTCTCTTTTAGTGTTGTTCCGTCGTCGCCGGGCGAATGGACGTTGAACACGATGCGCCGAGGGCTTTGGCGGACAAAGATTTTCGCCCTCTTTCGTCGCTATGGAAACCCCCACGGTTAGCGTGTTTTGCCCGACATTTCTCAAGCCAGAAATGTGGCATGTTTATCGACAGGTCGTCGGTCCGACCGGGCTGAGAATAACAGCTCACGCATTTAAACGAGAAAATGCCGATCGATTTCCTTATCCAGACTTGTTTCTGGTGCCGAGATCGCCATATCGGTGGGTACAGCGGGTTTGGCATGTTCAGATTCGCCACAGCCCTCAATTAGCACTTCCCAGCGAGTGTCGAAGCTTGTTGCACTCGTTGATCAAGCAAAAGTCTGACTTGGTACATATTTATTTCGGGAACAACGGGATCTTTTGGTTGCCATTTATCAGAAGGAGCCCAGTTCCGGTCATCGTCTCTTTTCATGGAGCCGATGTGCAGGTGGGTCTGAACTCGCCGGTTGCTGATCTTCGATTGCGTGAGCTTTTTCAGCGTGCTGCGCTGGTGTTGGCGCGATCCGAATCTTTGGCTGAAGCCCTGCAAGAAAGAGGCTGTCCTCCGGATAAAGTGGAGGTGCAGCGGACTGGAATTCCGCTCGAACTTTACTCGTTCCACCATCGACCAAAGCCGCCTGGAGATGCTTGGCGGCTCGTACAGGCGTGTCGGTTGGTCGAAAAGAAAGGTCTCGGAGTGACGCTTCGAGCCTTCGCGGGGTTTCAAAAGCGGTTTCCCGCCGCAACGCTGACCATTGCCGGAGATGGGCCGCTTCGGCACCAACTCGAGGCGCAATGTAGTCAACTGGGATTAACGCCAAACGTGATCTTTACCGGGTTCCTTGATGCTCCGGCGTTGGCTCAGCTTTTTTTTTCCAGCGACATATTCGTGCATCCGAGTGAAGTCACCAGCGAAGGGAACCGGGAAGGTGTGCCGAATAGCCTGCTGGAAGCGATGGCCACCGGTCTGCCTTCGGTCGCGACCCGGCACGGTGGAATTCCCGAGGCGATTAGCGACCGCGTCAGTGGCCTTTTGGTGGATGAGGCGGATCCGGAGGCATTGTTCCGTGCCTTGGAGGCACTCGCCCGTGACGATCGTTTGCGCGCCTCGATCAGTGAAAAGGGCGCTGAAAGCGTTGCCAACAAATTCAATCACGCCGAGCAGATCAAGAAGCTGGAAAGTATTTATCTGCGTGTCATCAAAGAGTCGGCGCGCTTTCAGCGCGATGACAAATGACAAATGACAGATTGGAACCCGAGCGGCCATTTGTGATCAGGGCGTTTTGGGAGTCGCGCTTCCTAATCGGTGTGTTTTCGAACGCGTGTCATCACGAGTCTAGGAGTGCGCCTCTCGCGGGTCGTCGCAGGCTCCAGCAGTGCCTCTGAGCGCCGCAAATAACCAATTTCCTATTTGTCATTTGTGATTTGTCATCGCGCTGAAAGCGCGCTCGCTATTTCCACTCAATGCCGATTGGTAAGAGTGCGTATACGCCTTGGGGATCGTTCAGATGAGTCAGGGTGCTTAGATCGGTCTCAAGAGCTTTGAGTTCGCGATTGATGGGGTCGAGTTTCGATACCGGAGGACGTTCATTACCTTTGAAAAGCTCCTTCAATTTTTCATTCAGATCTTTTCTTGCCGGATACTCGGTAATCTTTGGATTATCGCCGAGGTTAGCCAACGTCCCGGCATAGGAAATTGCTGCCTGAAGTCCACCGAGCTCATCGACCAGATGCAGCTTGATCGCTTGGCTCCCCGACCAAACCCTCCCTTGTGCGATCTCCTTTACACCTTCGATTGGTAAGTGGCGCGCCTCCGATACACGCTTTAAAAAATCGCCGTAAACGCGGTCGATCCCGCGCTGAAAAACGGCCAGTTCAGTATCTGTTTTCGGCCGCGAGATCGTAAACAGATCAGAGTACGGTGAAGTTTCAATCGGGTTCCAGAACACACCATTGTCATTCGCCAGCTTTTGCACATTGGGAAGCAATCCAAATACGCCGATGCTGCCGGTGATCGTCCCTGGTTCCGCAAAAACCCGGTTTGCCGCGGTTGAGATCCAGTATCCACCGGACGCGGCGACGGTTCCCATTGAAACAACGACCGGCTTCACTTTTTGAGTCGACTCCAATTCGCTTCGGATGACTTCGGACGCCAAAACGCTGCCGCCTGGACTGTTTACGCGCAAAACGATCGCCTTGATATCGGGGTCAAATCGGAATTTGCGAATGGCCCGAGCCAGTTTGTCGCCGCCCACCGTGCTCGAATCTCCTTCACCATCTACGATATCGCCCTCCGCATAAACAACCCCGACTTTGGTTCCCTTTTCCGGAGTTCGAATGCGACCATCGAAGGCCGCCAGGTAATTGGCTACTGTGATCTGGCGGAAGGTATTGTTCTTACTGTCTTCCGCATATTTCTGCTTCAGCTCGTCCATCACCGCAGTGAGCGGTTCCAGATTAGTGACGAGCTTTTGTTCGAGGGCGGTCTCGGCATCAATGAGACCCTTTTGTTCAATCAGCTGTTGCACCGTTCCTGGTTTGATCCCTCGAGCTTGTTCAATTCCGGTAGTGATTTCGCTCCAAAAATCGGATAGTAATGCTTGCACCTGCTCGGTATTCTCAGGGCTGCTATTGTCCAGCAGAAACGGTTCGACCGCCGATTTGTACTTTCCTTGTTTGGAGACTTGGACCCCGATCCCAAATTTCTTAAGCAAGGAAGCGAACCGGAGTTGTTCGGAGACAAGTCCTGTCACCGCCATCCCTTCTTCGCCATCGAGAGAGATTTTATCCGCCACCGAAGCGACGTAGTAGGTTCGGGTAAAGGGTACGATCAGGTGAGCGTATACGAGCTTTTTCGATTGCTTAAAACGGAGGAGCGCTTCGCGAATTTCGCGGAGCGCCGCTAGCCCGGAGGAATAGCTGACTGGCGTTACGTTACCAGTCAGGAAAATCGCGGAAATTCGATCGTCAGTGGCAGCCAAGGATATGCTGCGCAAGACTTCCCGCAAGGTGACGCGCTGGTTTTCCTGGCCGGATAACTCCGAGATCAGCTCTGAGCTGTTGAATTCGGCCGGAGCGTCAGAGATCGGCACGGAAAGGTCGATCACCAGCACACTCTTATTTTCTACGGTAGGTCCTTTATTGCTCGATCCAATCAGGGAGATAATGCCGATCAGCAAAAAGAATGCCCCGATTATTACCAGCGCTATGGCGAAAAGAGTTCCGAAGAAAGAAGCAAAAAAGCTTTTCATAAATGTACTACCCGACTGTTCGCTGGAATCTGATGCACTGCGACGAGATTTTTACGGCGTTGGGGTTGCCGTCGGCTGCGCTGTTTCCGTGGCCTCCAGCGTTTGATTCAATCCGACCGTTGCGATTTGCTGGGTGGAGTCGGGTTTCGTCCTACCGATACGCCGACACGTTTCCGGTGGTGAATCTCCCCCCTTACGCACGATCCACATCGGTTTTTTGTGCTGCTTCAAATTGCGAACGCCAATAGTCCAACCGTTCCTTTATCCGGCGCTCAAACCCGATGTCGCTCGGCTCATAGTAACGCCGGCCCTCGGGCAGATACGCCTGTGGTACGTAGCCGCCTTCAAAATCGTGTGCGTACTTATAGTCTTCACCTTCTCCCAATAGCTTGCTCCCGGATCCGCGAAGGTATTTTGGAACTGCCAGCACCCGGCCCTTTTTAATATCTTCAGTGGCATGTTCGAGACCGATATAAGCCCGATTGCTTTTCGGTGCGGTTGCGAGGTACACCGCAGCGAGGGCTAACGGAATTCTCGCTTCTGGCAGACCCACGAATTCCACTGCTTGTTGGGCGGCAACGGCCACCACCAATGCCTGTGGATCGGCCATCCCCACGTCTTCGCTTGCCGCAATCACGATTCGACGAGCGATGAATCGGATATCCTCTCCGCCATACAGCATTTTCGCCAACCAATAGAGTGCCGCGTCCGGGTCGGATCCACGCATACTCTTAATGAACGCACTGATGGTGTCATAATGTTGGCCTTCGTCGGCGTCGTAAACGATGGCTTTCTTCTGAATGCTTTCTTCTGCTACTTCGCGGGTGACACGAATTTTGCCGTCGGGCGAAGGAGCCGTCGTCAACACCGCTATTTCAAGCGCATTCAGGCACCGTCGCGCATCCCCTTCGCTGACTTCCGCCAGGAAGCGCAGAGCGATCGGATCGACTTCAATCGAAAGTTTGCCGAGGCCACGTTCCTCGTCACGCAATGCCTGCTCCATCAACTCGGCCAGATCTTCGCGCGATAACGGTTCCAGCTGGAAGATCTGGGATCGTGATACCAGCGGTGCGTTCACGTAGAAGAACGGGTTGAGGGTAGTAGCGCCGATCAATCGAAGGAGGCCGCTCTCAACATCTGGCAGCAGGACGTCCTGCTGTGCCTTGTTGAACCGATGGATTTCGTCAACAAACAGAATCGTGCGAGTTCCACGATTTTTCAGGCGCAAACCGGCGCCTGCGATCGTCCGTCGAATGTCGTTCACAGAACTTTCTACACCGCTCAGTCGCTCGAAATGACTCTGCGTGGCCGAGGCAATTACTTGAGCCAAGCTGGTCTTCCCAACTCCAGGAGGGCCGTAAAGAATGATCGAAGTCAACCGATCGGATTCGATGGCTCTCCGCAGCAGTTTTCCTTCTCCCAGGATGTGATGCTGACCAACGTACTCGTCGAGCGATCGCGGTCGCATCCGTGCAGCCAAAGGCGCGTGAGCCGTCGGAGAATCGGGCCCTTTTTCGAAAAGATCCTCCACACTGATAATTTTCGCGATGAAGTTAGAGAAGTCTAGTCTTGAGCTTCCCCTGGACAGTTCTGGTCGCGATTCACCCCCTCCTGGCTCCTGGCTTCTAAATTCTGGCTTCTAGCTTCTAGATTCTCCTTTTACTTTTACTATGGAGCGAACCTTATTTACCTTCGGTTGAGGCGAGTTGTCGAACGGTCTGCGTACTTGGAAGCAATGAAATCTATTTTGGTTCCGGTCGATTTTTCTGATGTCACACTCAAGGTTGTCAAAGCGGCGATCCAATTGGCCAAGCCATTTCAAAGCCGCATCACCCTCATGCATGTGGTGGAGATTACGCCTCAAATACTAGGGATTGGACCTGCCCCCGAAGCAGTTCCGACGCCGCCCCCGGAAGAATTGGCAGACTCAGGAGTCACTGAAAAACTCGCTCGGCTGGAAAAGCTGCTAACATCGGTCGGATTGGACTCCCATTCGGTGGAACTTCAAGGCGCGCCGGTTGATTTAATTTTGAGCGAGGCGGAAAAGGCACGCGTTGATCTTATTGTGCTGGGTTCCCACAGCCGAGGCCCACTTTACCATCTCTTCGTCGGTGGCGTAACCGAGGGAGTGCTGAAACGCGCGCGCTGTCCGGTATTGGTCGTTCCTCTTTCCGACCCCACTTCTTGATCCTGTGCGATTTGCTTCCTATCCCGGTTTGGCAGTCCTCAACGCTCAAGGCCGTGACCCCGATCAATCGTTTGCGGAGGAGCTGCCATTACGCAACTCCGAGTCGCATGCACCGATCAATTATCACGCGTACGCGGCTTGTACTCGCGGTGCCTTTTACCGGGAAACAGAATTGGCTAGTCGTCACCGGAATGTACTCTTGCTCTTGCGAGGCGATTTGCGTGCCGCTCGGAAAGCGTTTGTTACTCTGAAGGCGAAAGGCTGCGTTGTAGCGATCGCGTTTAAGGAGGCCGGCACGCACCAGGTAGCCCAACAATTATCTCATCCGAAGACTTTTAGCTATTTTGGGGAACTGGCTAGCAACGCCGACCTTTGTCTATCCAGCACTCCTGATCTGGTGCCGCTCTTTTCCTGTTTTTGCCGGCGAGTCGTTTACTTGCCGACCCCCTATCCAATCGACTACCCCGACTGGAATCTGGCTATCCCAATTTCCGAGCGTGCTGGTATTTTTGTTGGGACTCGGGAGTTTTCGGTGCCATCGCGCAATCATCTGCTAGCACTGGGCGCGGCACGATTGACCTCTTATCCGGTGACCGTTGTGGACGCGGGAACGGCGGCGACTAAAAGCCTCTTGCAATCGCTTCGCTATCCACCACAACAACTCACGGTTTTACCTTGGGTGCCTTATCGCCAATATCTCGAAGCTATTCGGCGCCACCGTGTCGTCTTGCAGTTCGATCAAAGCCGTGTGCCCGGCCAAGTGGCCGGAGATGCTTTGCTCTGCCGGGTACCAACGATTGGAGGAAATGGCGCGATCGAGCGAGAAGTCTTAAGTGAATTGAACGGCGACGGTCGGTCGTTCTCTGAATTGATCCAGCTCGCGTTGCGGCTCCTGCGGGACGATGTCTTTTATGCCCAGCAAGTTGAGCGAATGACCGCGCTAGCCCAAGAAAAGGTCAGCTTTCGTTCGATTCGAGCTGAGCTGATCAAATTATTTCCCGGCATCGATTCGAATTGAATGCTGAACTACCAATCGGTGGTAGGGTGAAAACCTCGGCGCGCTCCAAGACATTGCGGCCCTTTTCAATCCGTCGCGCCGAGGTTTTCGCCCTCCCGTCTTGAGTGTGGTCTTGCGATTGGTGATGCATCCCGTATTCCGCATTCGATATGTTTGCGCGCTGATTCTTGATCCCAATCGAACCGTGCGGTAGCCTCTGTGGGAAATGCCCTTGCCTACGTCATCGCACGGTTCTCCTTTGGCCGAGCTCAGTCTGAGTGCCATTCTAGAGCTTCTCCGATCGCACGGATTGCGCATTACTAAGAGCCGCCAAAAAATCCTGGAGACTTTACTCGCGGCGCAGGAACCGCTCTCGCTCGAAGAGATTCAACGTCGATCGAGCGATGGCGATGTGGCGCCCGATTTCGCGACGGTGTTTCGGGTATTGACGCTATTAGAGAATCTGCACGTTGCGCAGAAGGTTCTGCTCAATCGCTCCTGTAGTTACTTTGAGCTCGTGGATCCGCAGCAGCATTATGATCACATCGTTTGTACCGAGTGTGGCCGGATAACCCTCATGATCGATTCATGTCCGGTTGAGCGCCTCGAGCACGCTATCGGGCAAAAGTATGGGTACGTCGATCTCCGACACTCGCTGGAGTTCTTTGGTAGATGTCCCGAATGCCATAGCAGCCCGTCGGATTTGGAGTTGAGCGATACGGTAGCGGTGAATCAAAGCAGACGGGCTGCTGGATAATCGCTTGCAAAGAGAAAAGATCTTTATAGCTTTCGGATCGATGCGCTTTCTCGCTCAGCTTCTTAGCCTTGAGCTCCTCCTGCTCGGGAGTGGCGCCCCGAATTCTTTTCTTCTTCCCACTACTCTTTAGCTATTCAGGTCAACGTTCGTTCGCGGTGGAGACAAACGGTGACCGCCGAAATCGTCTCCACCGAAACTCAGAACGAACTACCTATTATGCCAGAGAAAATAGTAATTTTTGATACGACACTGCGCGATGGCGAGCAGTGTCCGGGGGCCTCGATGAACCTGCGCGAGAAGATGGAAGTGGCTCGCCAGCTTCAGCGACTCAATATCGATGTCATTGAAGCGGGATTTCCGGTCATCAGCGAGGGAGATTTCGCTGCCGTCAGCAAAATTGCCGCCGAAGTGCGCGGCCCGATTATCGCCGGCCTCGCGCGCTGTAACCCAAAGGACATCGACGCTGCCGGAGCGGCGGTAAAACCGGCGGGTGATCGTGCGCGGATCCACGTATTTCTCGCGACTTCAAAAATTCATCGGGATCACAAGCTGAAAAAAGCCACCGAGGAAATCATTCGATTGACGCGGGAAGGAGTCACTCACGCGAGGTCCCTGGTCAAGGACGTCGAATTCTCGCCCGAGGACGCCTCGCGCACTGAGCCGGAATTTCTGGCCCGGGTCGTAGAAGCTGCGATCGAGGCGGGCGCTACCACAGTGAATATTCCTGACACGGTCGGCTATGCCGTGCCAGAGCAATTCGGATCGCTCATCCAGTATTTGAAAGGCAACGTCCGGAATATTGACGACGCGATCATTAGCGTACACTGCCACGATGATCTGGGACTAGCTGTAGCCAATTCCCTGGCCGCGGTCCGCGCCGGTGCCCGGCAAGTGGAGGGAACCATCAACGGTATCGGTGAGCGGGCAGGTAATGTTGCTCTGGAAGAAGTCGTGATGGCAATCAAGACTCGAAAGGACTTCTACGGCGACTACTTCACCGATCTTCAGGTCTCTGAGATAGTGAAAACTTCGCGGATTGTGAGCCGGATGAGCGGATTGGCCATCGCGCGAGGCAAAGCCATTGTCGGCGAAAATGCGTTCGCGCACGGAGCCGGCATTCATCAGGATGGCATTTTGAAACATCGCGAGACCTATGAAATCATGGATCCGCAAGAGGTCGGTTGGGGTGAGACGGAACTTCCGCTGACCAAACACAGCGGGCGACACGCAATGGTCAAGCGGCTGGAGCACCTAGGTTACAAGCTATCAAACGACGAAGTGGAGCAGTTGTTCGTCCGGTTTAAAGAGATCGGCGACAAGAAGAAGTTCGTCTACGACGAAGACTTGGCTGCACTGATCGATGACGCTTTTGGTTCATCAAACGAAACCTGGCACCTGGATTATATCAATGTTACCACCGGGACGACGACGATCCCGACCGCGACCGTTCGGTTGCGCCGCGGCGACGAAACGGTGGAGGATTCTTCGCCCGGCAATGGTGCGGTCGACGCGGCGATGAAGGCGGTCGACCGGGTCCTGCGCCTGCGGGGCCATTTAGTCGATTATGAAGTGCATGCTACCTCAAGCGGCAAAGACGCGCTCGGCGAAGTGAGCGTTAAGTGCGATTTCGGTAGTGGCAGATTGGTGAGCGGGAAGGGAGCGAGTACCGATGTGATCGAAGCGAGCGCCCGCGCTTACATCAACGCGGTCAACCGCGTTTTATTACAGGCCAATCAGCCGGAGAGGTCGCCCACACAGCAGCTCGAAACGGCCGGAGTCTGAGGAAAATAGCCGATAGCCGATAGCCAATGGAATGGCGCAGGCCAAGCGCCGCCAGGAATTAGCCCCGGGGGGATTTTGACCCTGGGGCTACCGGCGTTCAAATGTTACGCCACAAAAGAAAGATAGAGCGCCGGCGGCCTTGGTCGGGCAACTTCGTCCGCCAGGCACTCAGCCGAACCTTAATCTTTCCCCTTCCTTAACCCTTGCACGAGTTGCGAGTCGATACGTCCGGTCACTGGCAGGCCATTATCCCGTTGGAACTCGCGGATCGCGCCTCGCGTTCCCGGTCCGATCACACCGTCAACTTGGCCTTCGTAGTAACCGCGCCGAGCAAGAGCGCTTTGAACTAACACTTCGATGCTGGCTCCCGAGGATCCGTTTTGGCCGGAATAGTAGCCGTTGTCCGGGTAGTAATAATCGGGGTAGTCGTACCCGTAGTCCGCGTAGTAAGGATACCCACAATCGTAATAGCCCCAGCCTGGATACCAGTACGGAAAGAACCCGAAAGAAAAACGATGATGATGATCGAAATCATCATGCCCGTGTCGCCTGTCGCCGTGTCCGTGCCAGTCGCCGTGTCCGTGCCAGGAGCCACCGTTCCCATGCCAGGAGTTAGCGTTGCCCGCGTAGGCGTATCTACCACCGCCGCGCATGTAGCCGGCTTGTCTAAGAGCCCCGCGTCCACCGAAGGCGGGACGCCCGCCGCCTCCCGGACCACCATGACCTCCGCCACCGGGATGACCTCCGCCACCGGGATGACCTCCGCCACCGGAATGACCACCACCGCCGGGTGGTGCCGCGTTCACAACGGCGGGTAGCGCGCTGATTAATCCAATAAGGAGCACGCGCTTCAAGAAATGTTTTCTAGCCACAAGTACCTCCAGAAGAATATACGACCGTGCGGCTCGGATTCAAATTTGGAACCCACATTCCTGAAGAAGCCGTTGACATTTCCGACGAGTACCTGGGAAAGTCCAAACTCCTCTCTGGCACCTTCTCGACTTCGCTAAAGCTATGGCGGACACGTCGTCGGCCAAGCCGGCGCTACCGGCGTTTCTAATTAGGCGGTTCAATCGCTCCTAACGCACCGGCCAAACCAAACACAATGAATGCGAGTGCGCTCTCGGCACAGACGTTACGGAATAGTCGACCGGCTTTGCTGGGATCCATACCTGGCGCTGCGCTCGGCTGCTGAATTTTCAACAGCCGCCGGTTTTGCCTGCCTAAACCAATCATAATGAGAAACAGAATGATCTTTCCAGCAAGGATCTGACCGTAAGTCGTCGAATAGAAGTCGCTAAATCTCTTTAACATAAAAAGACTGTTCAGCAGACCGCTAACGGCAAGAACCACAACCGCTCCCATGCTAATCGCAGAGAACCGATGAACTACGGCATAGTCGACCGGCTCGTTTCCTCGCCCTCGCGCGCTGACCAAAAACCAGACAACCAGCGGCAGAAGACTGCCTGGCCAAACCGCGGACGCCAGCAGATGTACGAGATCTGTTAGTAAATGAAAGTTCGCAAATGAGCCGGTGGTGGCGCCGGCATGACTCGCCCAGGCTAGGGACGCCAGATTGATGGCCGCCACTGCGATCCAGAACAAATCCGAATGCTTGCGCGCTGTTTTTCTTAGTGTGTCGTGCAGCAAACCACCCGCAATAGCCAGGCCAAGGAACGAACGAAACAGCCAGAGACGACCAAATTGGGTAACAGCGACTATCTTTCCTGCAGCGCCTAACTCAATGCCGGAGTTACTGATCGATGCGATTACCGCCCACAACCAGATGACCCCAGAGGTCAATATCCCAAAACAGCAAATCCAGGTCAGCCACCCTAAATATCGTCCTTGCGCCCAACGGTTGCTTCGTTTCTCACGATCCAAGACCGGAATTACATACAAGCGCTGGAAAGCTAGCAGGCTTAGCAAGAGGGACGATAAGTAAATGTTTGCCCATCGTCCAAGTAAGAGACCCAACATAGAAATGCGGATTGCGGATCGCGGAATGTAAACAAGAAATCGCAGAGACCGGGCCGAAGCCGCGCGATAGGTTATCCGGTTATTTCGAATTCGAAGCTGCCATTGGTCACATGAGTATCAACCGATACCACTCGCCAACTGACTCGATATTTCCCGGTTTTAATAGCGGGCAAGGAGACCACTAAGAGTTGTCCATTCTTCGGATCTACTTTCGTGTCTCGTTCATCAACCTCGGCTCCTTGGCTATCGAAAACCTGGATTTTACTCAACGCAGGTTCCAATCGCTCAGTGAACCAAATCTTCACCGCACCGGGTGGCGAAGCGAGTTTACTGCCTACCGCTGGTTCGGCGTGGTCGATAAACGCGTGGGCCCAGGCGGACGCAATGAAGACTAACATTACCGCTATGCTTAATATCGTTTTCATGGGTCACGGATTGATTAACGGTTTGCCGAAAATCTTCGGTAAGATGTCGTCTAAATAGAAATGAAGTTGCGCGACGACTCCGACGTTATTTCCGGTATGAGAATTAATCGGGATGATCGCTTCGACGCCGAGCTGAAAATATTGCCCGGACCAAATGACTCCTGGATTAACGGTTCCAGTAGTTGGACCGGATATTCGATTAAGCGGTGTTTGCATCGCAAACTCAACCAGCGGAATGAGCCGCTTCAAAGGCGCACATAGACCAATGTCTTTTACGTGTTCCTCCAAGTAGATTAGACTATACTCAACCGCGAGACCCCACCGGAGCTGGTTAGATATTCGTGTGCCTTGGACACTTGAGCTGGTTGGAAACGACACGCCAACCTGCCCAGTTAAGGCGAACGGCCGGAGCGCCCAGACCGAGTCCGGCAGGTCACCGAGACCTTTGCCGAAAAAAAGACCGGGCGTAATTGTGCTGAACCGGTCGGCGCCAATTGACGCCCGACCCGTCCCGCCAATTTCAGCGTTGGCGCCGACAGACACGATCATTTCGTGTTCGGCATTGAGCAGAAACTGATACTTGCCGCCGACTACGACATTGTCGAAACCAGTTCGGAGGCGCGAACCGGGCGACTTTTGCAGCATGTACCCATCGGCAAGCTCAATCCCTATGCTCGGCGTTAGCTTGAGTGCGATATCTGCCGATAAATCAAACGTTTTGGTCGGCGGAGCGCCCGGTACCCGAATCGCCTGAAAGGTTGGAAGGGACAACTCGTCCGCGACGAAAGGATCATCGGTTGAAATCGTGGCAGGAAAAAAGCGCTCGCCGGCAAACCCATGGGCGTCCGCCCAATTCGGCATCGCGACTAGCGCGCACATCCCAAGGGGGATGTAAAATGCAGTCAAAATAAGATTTTTAAAATTCACGTTAAAAAAATGGATGGTTGAAGCGGCTAAATGGCCGTCTCATGGTTAAAGAAAAAGAGGTTGAAGCAGTAGTCCCGGAACGCGAGGTGCCTAGGCTTTTCCGCACGGACGCGGGCCGGCAATGGTTTGCGCGCACGCCGACAAACGATCGTGAAGACTTCCTCGCGCCGTTCTTAGCTTACCCGATTCGCGGAGGTGGGATTAACGGCTCGAGCGTAATGCCAACAAGCTCGCGACCATACTGAGCGTAGTCACGCCAGATAAAATCGCGAACCACTTCGAAGAGGAAACTTCGAATGATGAAGTCTTTTTTGAGTTCCGAGTGCAACACCGGCGCTTTATTCTCTTCCTGCTTACGGCCATCCTGCACTGCACAGCAGAGCGCGCACGGATGCTTCCCATCAAAAGTCCTGGAGATTGCCGTAGAAACGTCTCCATCCCTTGAGTAGGCAACAATCATGCCCATCCAGGCGCCGGTTTGGAGGATCGCCCAATGTCCGCCAGCCAGAAGGAAAAAAGCGAGAAAGGCGAGAGCAATAGCGAATCGGCCGCGCACGACTGCAAACGATTCCTTCTACCGAGCAGTCGAGCAAGTGAAAAACGGAATCTTGAAAAATTCTATCGAACGGCCGTCGCGAATGCGAAAAGCACAAGAGCAAAAGTTCTACGACTCCGATTTCTGTGCCACCAGACAGATTGCGCCGGCAGCGAACACCGTTACCAGAAGTGGAAGTACATAGCGCGGCATCGAATAATTGCAGACGCAGTTAGCCGAATAGGTCACAAGGCCGATGCCAAAGATGCAGAGACTGACCAACGCCAGCTCGACCGAAAAACGGTCCCGCGCCAGTCGCCAGCTTCCTACCACTAGAAAGAGAAGAGACCAGGCGCCGACGGGCAAGAAACGCCAATGCCGGATGAATATGTCGTGGAATGCCCGATCCAGGGTGGCTTGTGCGACCGCTGGGTCGAAGATATGCAGTCCCTCTAAGCCTTTCCAACTCGCGGGATCCTCTCTCATTGGACCGAGCGAATCAAAAGTGGCTTTAGCTCCGGTTATGGCGATTCCCTGATCGTTCGTTGGATAAAATCCCCTCCCGATATCCTGTAAGATGATCTGGATCAATTTTGGATCTAAGGTCCGGTAGTAACACATGACCCCTTCGAATGTGACCCGGTCGCGCTCGACTTCGAGCGGTTCGCTGCTCAAGCCGCGCCTCCTTAATAACTGCGCGATAAATTCGTCTGTTCCTTTGTGGTAGGTGCCAATATCTTTGAAAGCACCGACGGCTGCCTTCACATCTGAATCATTGGTGAACGACGCAGCGCGTTGAGCTGTACGTTCCTTATCTTCCGGGTTCAGCGAATCGAGATAGCTGCCGATCCGATCGCTCAGGGTGCGACCCATCGTGCGACGTTGCACTATCCCGAAGTGATTGCACATCGCGGTAACGAACGACTGTTCGGTAAGCAAACAGAGAATACTCAAACCCAGCGCAATTCCGGCAATCCACGCCATTGGAAACGCATTCTGCCATCGGTATGAGCCAGCTCGATAAAATCGAAGAACCGCCAGAACAAACGCTGTCGTTGGGAGCCAGCCGAGCAGAAAGCCGCTGATATGTCGTGACCCGATCGAGAACAGAAGAATGAGGAAATACAAAAGCCACTTCTTCCAGGAACTCGCTCCGCCCAAGATGCGAAGTCCGACCCCGAAAAGGCAAAACCAGCCAATAGCAATGGTCGATTCAGGTCCGGCGGTATGAGCGAAGGCGTAAAAGCTGGCTATCGAAGCGAGTAAGAGTGTGATCCCACCTCTGCCGGATTCGGACGTGGGCAATGAGTACACGAAGTAGCGTAACGAAAACCATAATCCGACATGCTGGCACAGGATAAGGAAGTATACCGCGGCCAGGGACGGATGTTGCGGAGACAAGATGCTGGGGGACGAACCATGCAGCAAGGTATCGGCGATCCAGAAAGGAATCCGGCCCAGCACGCAATAGAGTGGAGGAGCCAGCAAAACATTCATTTCCGTGAACCCCCAGACCAATTCGTCCAGCACGTCCACATCCTTCCAAAAAGGTAGATAGAACGCGAAAAACCAAACCGACGGCAGAACCAGGATCGCGAGCGGATGACGCCCGACCCAGGCCAGGAAGCGATGACCAATAGCCGATAGCCGATAGCCGAACTTAGCGATTGGCGACTGGCTCCCGGCAATTTCGCTTGGTGAGACGCTTGTTTTCAACTCATGCGCTCTTAGCACGGCTCTGCGGAAATTTCGCGCAGATTTGCGGGAGGTCTGGCGGCGACTGTCCCGTTGGCCTACAGACGTGAGTCGGCCACAAAAGTTGACCGGAGCTGCCGAATTGGCACCACCACAAATCTCAGTCGCCATCCTTCTGTCCGCCGGAGGGGTTCGGCTCGTCTTAGCACCTCCTAGATTCTGAATTCCAGATTCTAGATTCTATTCTCAGCGTGTCGCGACCTCGAGCACGCGGTCGATTTCTGCATCAGAGTTATAAAAATGCGGGCTGAAGCGAAGATACTGATTACCCGGTCTATCCTGGCGTTGCGAGCAGAAGATGCGTTCCTGAGTCAATCGCTGAAAAACCTCAGTCAGGTCCCGAGTTGGATGTGAAAATGTGACGATACCGGAACCGGTTGCCGGCTCCATCTTTCCGAGCAAGTGATAGCCGGCCGACTCCAATCCATCGATCAGGCGAGAGCGCAGATAAAGAATTCGTTCCGCAATCCGATCAATCCCAGCCTCGAGGAGAAAGTCAATTGCAGTTTTCATTCCGACGATCCCGGGAAGGTTCAAGGCTCCCGGTTCGTAGCGTTGAGCCGTGTCGAGAAACTCGATTTGATCCTGCGCCATAAATCCAGGCGCGCGAACATTCCATGAACCCAGCAACGTCGGACGGCACAAATCGAAATGCTCTTTCTTCACGTACACAACGCCGCTAGCCAATGGGCCGAGCAACCATTTGTGAGAGTCGGCGCTAAGGAAGTCAACGTGTTCGACCGTTGTTGGAAATGCGCCAAGCGTCTGGATTGCATCCACGGAGAACAAAATGCCGCGCGCATGTAGCATTGCGCCAATGGCGGAAAGGTCGATGCGATAACCGGAAACGAAATTGCATGATGCCAAGGCCACGAGGCGGGTCTTGCTACTTAATGCGCGCTCCACCACCTCAGCCGTGATTTCGCCGAGCCCGGATGGTTCCAAGTAGCGCACCGTCACACCGAGCCGCCGAAGATTCAGCCATGGATAAACATTTGCTGGATAGTCATCGATATAGCAGACCACCTCGTCACCCGCTTCCCATGGGATGCCGTTGGCGAATAGACTTAGCCCAAGTGAAGTGGGACCGAGTAGAGCGATCTCTTCCGGCGCAGCATGAAGCAGACGCGCCGCGGACTCCCGAGTTTCCCGAAGAATACTCAACAATTCCGTAAAATCGGGGAATTCTTCCGCTGATTTCTTAACGTAGTTACTGATTGCCTCCGCGACGGCCAGCGGTAGCACTGTCACCGCAGCGTGGGCCATGAAGATCTTATTTCTGACAATGGGAAAACAGTTGGCGCGGAACGACTCGTCGGTCAGAACCGAAGCAAAGAAATCCATCTCCTTGCGTACACTGAAAGGCGACCAAAGCAAAGCGGATCCAGAATCTAGAAGTTGGAAGCTGAGGCAGTCCTCCGCTGGTTGGGCGAGTTTTCGACCGATTCTTGCTGGCCCGAAGGGCCGTAAGAGCAAGTCAATGCTTACAGGAAAGCATTCCTATCTCTCCCGTTTGGTTCGCTCGCCCTCTTCAATCAATTTCCAAAAGCTGGAACTCTTTTCGAGTTGTTCATCTTCGGCAAGAGGCAACTTGGATCGGAACAGGAAATCGCGAATCGTGTTTTTATGGAGGACGCGGTGCACGACGATACCTTCCGGGCTGCGTTGGAAGTAGATCCGATAATCGTTGGCGCGATAACGATAGAGTTTTGTCCCTTCGCGCTCGATCACGCCGAATGCTTTAGAGTCCAAATGATCCAAATTGTCGGGAAGGAACTGAAATTCGGCCAGCAGCTCTAGCTGTACTTCCTTCGGGATCTTAGCCAATTCCGCAGCGCTAATCTCATTAAAGACGATCTGGTACATTCGCCGTAAATTGTAGCCCCGGAAATGGTCAATAGCCAATAGTGAACCCAGATTTCGGAACGCGAGAGGTAGGGCGGTTCCGTCCCGCACCGCCAGGACTCGATAGACGCCGCGTCACGGCGATCCGTACAGGGACGGACCGCCCTACCTGTCCAATCCAAAATTCCTGGCCAAAGCCGGTTAGCTATTTCGCGATTTTGCGCTTTAATCTGGATTTGCTGTGATGCGATTAATCCTCCTCGCCAGTTTGTTGTTCGCCCCACGTGTATTTGCCCAATTGCATTGGGATGCTCTGGAGCAAGATCAGAAGGCAAAGCCCGGCGACAAAGAAGCGGTCGCCCAGTTTCATTTTGTCAATTCAGGCGCGTCCGCAATCAAGATCGTTAATGTACACACTTCTTGCGGGTGTACGACGGCCGCGCTAGCGAAAGACCAGTTTGCTCCTGGCGAAGCGGGGGACATTCAAGCCCGGTTTACATTTGGAAGCCACACTGGTCACCAAGAGAAAACTATCGCCGTGACCACGTCAGATTCGCCTAATCAACCAACCTTACTTCGCTTGATCGTCGATATCCCTCAAGCGGTCATTCTTCAGCCGGAGTTCGTGTTTTGGAAAGTCGGAGAACCGGTGGATACCAAGAAATTCCGTGTCGCAATTGGGGAAGGATTCTCGGCCAAGGTGCTCGGCGTTGAATCGGATAATCCGGACATCCATTTCGTGGTGAATCCGATTACTCCCGGAAAAGAGCTCGAAGTGAGCGTAACACCGAATGAAACCAAGCGCCCTCAGAGCGCGACTTTATTAATAAAAACAGATTACCCTCCAGAGAACCCGCAGACCTATTACGAGTATGTCCGGGTGCAGTAACAAATGAAATCGGGCGGGCAAGCTTTGGTTATATTTTTTGCCGCCCTCGCGTTGGCGGGTCTGAGCGCCGCAGTACATCCGAAAAAGCCGTCCTTTCCTGATCGAGCCGTGGCGCCGGGTGAAATCAGTCTGCCAGAGGTACAGGATTGGAAAGAGCCCATACTGTGGGTCGATGCCAGGCTGGAATCGGACTACGAAGTGGAGCACATCCCGGGTGCAGTATCGCTCAATCCGGATAATTGGTCGGAACAGTTCCCCCATTTTCTTGACGGATGGCGGCCTACGGAGAAGGCAGTGGTCTATTGTAGTGCAGCGAGCTGCGACACCAGCCGAGAAATTGCGGATCGTCTCCGGCGCAGCGGTGTGGATCCGGTCTATTACTTGAAGGGTGGATGGGAGGCCTGGAAATCCACCCGATGACACTGCTGCTTAATTCCAGGTCCCAAGGGCTGCTAGCTCTGGGGCTACGCGTTGTACTCGCTGGGTTATTTGTGGTTGCTGGCGGGCTTAAGCTTTTCGACCCGGCGGCATTTGCTGTGGAGATCGACCGATATCAACTAATTCCTTGGTGGAGCTGTGCTCTGCTCGCGCTTTTGCTTCCATGGCTGGAAGTTTGTGTTGGAATCAGTCTGCTTACCCGCTGGCTTTCGCGTGGAGCTCTGGCGTGGGTCACTGCTTTGTTGATCGTCTTCAGCCTCGCTCTATTGAGTGCTATGCTGCGCGGCTTGAGCATCGATTGTGGTTGTTTTGGCCGGCTCTGGCAGTCAACTGGTACGTTCTGGCCGCTCGTTCGCAATGTAGTATTACTGGGAATAACCGTTTTTCTCTGGTGGCAACCACATCGTCTTTGAAGTTTGATTGATAATTCGTACATGAATTTGCCGAATCGTTGCTGGGTAGAAATTGAAGTCGCCGCTTTGCGAGACAACATCGAAACACTGCGCAGTTTCCTCCGGCCCGGCGTAAAAATTGCCTCGGTGATCAAGGCCGATGGATATGGACATGGTCTGGAGGTGATCGCTCAACGGATAGCGGATAAGGTCGAGCTCCTAGGCGTCGCAAATTTAATCGAGGCACGGCGGATTCGAGCGGTTGGCGTCCACCTGCCGGTCATGATTCTTGGTCCGGCGTTGCCGGAGGAACGCGCGGGAATTGCCGACCACCGATTCGTTCCGACGGTCTCTACTGCGGAAGAAGCGAGCGGTTATGCCGAAGCGACCAAAGAGCCGCCCTTACCGATCCATTTCGTCACTGATACCGGCATGGGCCGAATTGGTTTGTGGGAAGAAGAAGCGATCGCTGAGCTTCGATTGATTCAGGCGATGAAGAATCTGCGCGTCGAAGCGATCTCGACGCACCTACCAGTCGCAGATGAAGATCCCGTTTATACTTTGCATCAGCTCGAGCGGGCGCTCTCTCAGATGGAAAAATTGTCACCAAATAGTATGACGATCCTCAATAGCGCCGGTGTCCTGCAGTTTGGAAGGTTTGCTCGACTGGGCGACATCGTACGCGCCGGGCTAACCCTCTACGGGATCTCGCCGCTGCCGGAATTCCAACCGCGGTTCCGACCGGCATTGACCTGGAAGACCCGCGTTATTCTGGTGCGCAAGGTCGGAGCCGGGCGGAGCATCAGCTATGGGCGCACGTTTATCACGGAGCGTGCGACGCGCATTGCGACGTTAGCCGCTGGTTACGGGGACGGGTATCAGCGACATTTGTCAGGCCAGAAGGCTGAAGTGCTCATCCGCGGACGGCGCTGTCCGCTCCTTGGCCGAGTCACCATGGACCAAGTCATGGTCGACGTTTCGCATCTCGAAAGGGTGAACCTTGGCGAAGAAGCGATCCTGGTGGGCTCTCAGGGTGAGGAGACGATCCTGGCCTCTGAGCTCGCCGCGAAAGCAGGAACGATCACCTGGGAAATATTTACCGGCATTACCAAGCGGGTGGAGCGCGTCTACCGTTAGGTGAATGAGTAATCAGTAATCAGTAATCAGTAATCGGTGATTGGTGATTGGTGATTGGTAGGGCGTTCGGCTCGGCAGGAGCCTTGCCCTACCGGCCTCGCCCGACCAACGGCGCTATTCCATTTCTTCATTTGCCGACTGATTCTTGAGCGCCAGCGGCCCATATTTGTCCGGGTTCTTATTGAACTTCT